>JACLAB010015137.1_pt1 | contig 16111 bp, 12 predicted proteins | sample 8027921 | NCBI WGS metagenome assembly JACLAB01 (sample SAMN15725117, study PRJNA655200) | protist metagenome | isolation source: fluorescence activated cell sorting (FACS) single amplified genomes of... | place: USA: West Boothbay Harbor, Gulf of Maine | collected 2000-07-19 | reverse complement strand
GGGAAAAATTGACGAAACGATTGGATTCAAAGTTGAAAACGCTCAGCCGGGAAGGGCAGCGCGGGTGCAAAGTTTTGTGCGTGTCGTGTTGCGACAGCCGGTACGACCCGACGCTCGTGTTTAACGCGGACCCGGGGGAGATATTTACCGTGAGAAACGTCGCGAACGTGATACCGAGGTTCGTGAAGCACGAGGATAAAACAGCAGAGACTGCACACCACGGGACGTGCGCGGCGATCGAATACGCGGTGAAATCGCTGAAAGTAGAAGCGATCGTTGTTTTAGGGCACGCGCAGTGCGGCGGGTGCGCGCACGCGTTGAGTTTGTTCTCAGAGCCGGAGGAGGCAAAAGTCGAAAAGAAAGACGCCGACGTAGACGAGGACGACGACGGAAGCGGTTACGTGGACGCGTGGTGCGGGTTACTCAAAGAGAGCGTAAAACGCGTCTGCTCCGAGTACGACAAAGACGAACGATTGAGACAGTTGGAACACGAAAACGTCCGACAGAGCGTAGAAAACGTGAAAACGTTTCCGTTCGTCCGGGATCGAATAGCCAAGGGCGAGTTGAAAGTCAGAGGTGGATTTTTTACCATCTTTAGCGGCGGGTTGTGCGTCATGGACGAAGAGACGAAAGTTTTCGAGAGAATCAAAGACGATGACGAACACACACTCGAGAGCGAAGAAGAGAAAGCAGCCTCGAAAGCAGCGCCGGAGGTGGGTGGTGAAAAGGACGACGACGAGAACGTCGATCCTCCTCCGCGAAGCGTCGTCGACGACAACAAAAGCAACAAGAGGCAAAAGAAAAAATAGAATTCTTTCCCCACAACAAATACTACACATACTTGAATAAAACACGCGCATAAAACTTCACCCACTCGTCCTCCTCACTCGTCGTCGTTAAGATGATGCCCATTTCCCGCGTTTCGTTCTCGTCGTCGTCTCCCGTGACTCCTCGAGGACAGCCTTCAAGACGACGACGACAAAAGAAGAAGACTTTAGGGGCAAAACCGTTGGCCGCCGCCACCACGGAGAATACGAATAACGACAACAAAAACACGCTTCCTCTCTGGGCGGAAACCCAAAAGAGAAACTCCCCGGCGTTGACGAACATTTCTTTCGCGCTGGTGAACCCGCAAGGCCCGATGAACGTGGGGAGTTGCGCGAGGGTGATGCAAAACTTTGGGATTTACGATCTGAAAATAGTGCAAGGCAGCTCGTTCGTGTTCGAACCGACGCCGGATGATGATTCGTCGGATGATGATGATGATGATGATATAAATGACAAAAATGATGAGAAAAAGAATCGAAGAACAACAACGCAGTACGAGAACAAAGACGAGGCGAGCGAAACGGAAGGCGAAATGCCGGATTTGTTTACCGCGAGTTTATTAACATCCAACAAGGACGCGAAGAAAACGATGAGCGGAGAGGCGTATCGGTTCGCCTGCGCGGCGGATTGGATGCTCGAGAGAGCGTCGAAGGAGGCGTGGTATCCGGACGTGAAATCGGCGACGGCGGATCGAACGGTGGTGTTTGCGACGACGGCGAGAAATCGCGACGGGTCGCAACCGATGTTGGATTCGAGAGAAGCGTGCCGAAAAGCCGCGAAATTGGCTCTGGACGGAGAGAAAGTCTCGTTTTTGTTCGGGAACGAGAGAGTTGGATTGACGAACGAGGAGTTGAGAACGGCGCAATATTTAGTCGCGATACCGACCGCGGGTGTTGGCGAGGTTTGTGGAAAGAGTTTGAAATACACGGGGAGTTCTGGTCCGACGAGTTTGAATTTGAGTCACGCGGTTGGAGTGGTAGCGTACGAAGCGTTCGTCGAGACGACTTTGGAAGAAGAGAGAAGAAGGAAAAGTGGACACGGATCGTCGTCGTCATCATCGAGTGGTGGTGGTAGTAGTAGTAGTAGTAGTAGCAGCAGCAGTAGCAACAATAATGATAACGATGATAACAATAACAGCGATATCAATAGCGAGGAAAGCACGGCGTCTTTGAGAAAGCAAACCAACGCGGGTAAAACAGAAACCGATAAACTGATGAGTTCGGGCGAGAAGCAACAGTTGACCCAGGCGTTATTCAGCGCCAGGCGGTCGTTGGATGTTTGTCCATCAGCTACAGATGATCGCGCGGATACAGAAGACGAGGATTCGATAGATTTACAATCTCGAGAATTTAAAGCGATTGAACGCGTGCTTTCGAACCCGAATCTTCGCGGTCGCGACGCGGCGGTGTTGTTTCAAGTCGCTCGAAGAATATTAGCCGTGATGGAAAACAACGACGAATCTCCGTTGGAGAGAGTCATCGTCGACGAGCTCAAGAAGGTGAAAAAAGTAGACACGCCAATCAAAGAAGCTCGGAACGCTTTGAGGGAGAGATTTAACATCTCCTTGACCAATCGCGAAATCCTCGAAGCGCAGCGACGCGCGGGCAAGTAATGCGAAGAAGATAAGCACTGAAACAAGCATAGAAAAAGCAACTCTCTTCTCGCGAGTACAATTTAATGCAACACACACATAACTAACGTAGCACCAACTACTAGTAGTAGGCGCAGCAAAAAATTAATTTAGAAAGCATCGTCTGCACGCCGGCAAATATTTATCCGCGCCGCCGACTAACTCCTGCCCGTCCCCGACGTTTACGATTCTCTTACTAAACAACGCCGGTCGTCCGCACTTACACTTCGCGGTTAATTTCGTCACCGAATCACACAGCGGCAACGTCTCTTGCACCTCACCGAATGTCTCTCTTTTGAAATCGCCGTTCAACCCGGCGACTAAAACAATCTTATCGTGCTCGTCCGCCGCGACTCGACAAAATTCGTATAAATTCGTCAAAAACTGCGCCTCGTCCACCGCGACGACGTCGCACTCGTTCCATTTCCGTTCCCCGACCGTCTTCACCACCACCTCCAACTCCAGCGACTTCACCGGGAAACACTCTCTCCCTCTCCCGTCGTGCGTGACTACTTTATCCTTGGCGTACCTCGTATCTTTGTCCGACTTTAAGAGCAAAACGTTCGCGCTCACGGACTCTTCCAACTGTTTCACTCGCTCTAATAAACGCGTCGTTTTCCCGGCAAACATGGGTCCTAAAATTAAATGCACCGACCCGACGCCTTTCTGCGTTTCCTCTTCGGTTTCGTTTCTTTTGTTTTTATTGTTCGTACTATTCGCGACCGAGCTGTTGTTCAAAGAGGAAGTCACTTCTTTCGATGCGTTCTCCTCCTCGTCGCACACCGAGACTTCTCCTCCTCCTCGCGACGCGAAACATCTGAACCCCCCGTTCTTTTTCTTCGTCGTTTTCTTCGTCGTCATCGTCGCGTTCGTATTGTTCTTCCTGTTCTTCTCGTTCGAAGAAATCATCATCGTCGAAACCATCATCACCCTTCTGCTCGCTCCTCCCTCACCACCACCACGAGTGAGATTCCTCGCGGCAGCATGAGCAGTCGCACAAGAATAAGAACGCGAGGAGGACGAAGAGGGATGATAATAAAAAGACTTTGTCGACTGAATCATCATCATCATCGTTCGTCTCCTAAGCATATATAGAGATTTGTATCTTACGTATGGATTTACTATCGAGAAAAAATTGGATTGATTTTCGACGAGAGTTTTTTGTCTCTGACTCGTCGTTTTTTTGGCTTTTTGGCTTTTTGGCGGGAAAAAAGAGACGAACTTTTCTGCTCTTTTTAAAGTATTTAGATACACACAAAAGTCTGCGCTGAGTACGACAGAGAGAGAGAGAGGGAGGGAGACTGAGAATAAACGACTGGTGAGTAAACGACGACGATTCGTTTGCCTTTGTGTTGTTCGTAGTATTATATGCGTTGTTTTAAAAGGACTTTTGTCTCATAAACTTGATTTGTTGAGGGAAAAATTGCAGAGCATTGCAGAGAAGAAGAGCGACTTTGCGAACAAAACAACATGCGCGAAAATGATGAGAACGAGTGCTGTTACGTCATCTTCGACTTAGACGGCACGTTAATCAACACGGAAGCGATCGTGGACGAGGCGGTCGTTTCGACGATAAAAACGATGAAAAAATCAGTCAGCGAGCGCGAGATATTCGACGCCGCGGAGGACTGCAGAGGCCAAAGACCGTTGGAAGCGAGCGTGGAGTTGTGCGAAAAACTAAGTTTACACGACGTGGTAAAACCCGCGGAGTTGTTGACAAAATGCGGGGAGAAGTTACAATGGGACGGAATCGATATACCGGACATGCCCGGAGCGGTGAGATTGTTGGAATTTTTGAAGAGGAAGAAAGTACCGATGGCGTTGGCGACGTCGACGAGCAGGAAAGAGCTCGAGAAGAAGATGAAGAGCACCGGGAGGACGAGCGATGATGGTAAACACAGAGGGGATTTGCTGAGTTATTTCGACGCGATTTGTTGCGGGGATGAAGTCGCGAAAGGGAAACCAGACCCGGAAATATTCCACTTGGCGATGGAACGGTTAGGCGTGAAGAGAGAAGACGCGGGAAGGTGTTTGGTGTTTGAGGATACGCCGCACGGAGTCTCCGCGGCCAAAGCGGCCGGGTGTTGTTGCGTCGCGGTGCCGAGCTTGAGGAGAGAAAAGTTCGACATGTATAAAGGCGCGGATCGAGTGTATCACTCGTTGATGGACATCGAGTTGGAAGATTTTGGTTTGCCAAAGTTTGAGGATTGGAAAGAGGTAAAGACGGTGGAATTCGTCAAAGAGGACGGAGACGCGAGCTTGAGTAGTCAGACGCGTAAATACGAAAGGTTTTTAAAGCTCGACGCGTTTTTAGAGTTAACTGGTCCAGTCATTCGCGGTTTTGGACGCGGGAGTAAAATGTTAGGAATTCCAACCGCGAACCTCGACGTCGTGCCTTTGAAGCAGCAAATAGACAAACTCGCGCCTGGGATCTATTTCGGCTTCGCCAAAATCTCTTCTGGAAAACACAAATCCACCGGCATTCACCGAACGGTCATGTCCATCGGGTACAACCCTTTCTTCAACGATAAGCGAAAATCTATCGAGCCGTGGTTACTCCGCGAATTCGAGGAAGATTTTTACGACGAGACCTTATCCGTCCTCGTTTGCGCGTACGTTCGAGCCGAGTGTAATTTCACGACGGTGGAAAATCTCATCGAGAGGATTCGAAAAGACGCGAGAGTGTGCGAGGAAGCGTTGGATTTAGATTTAGTGGAAGGTTTAGACAGTTGGAAACATTGGTTTGAGGATGACGTGTAATATAAGATTTATTTGACTCTCTCTCTCTCCGCTCTCATCAGTCTCTCTCTCGCCAAGTTCAAATCTTTTTGAAATTCCCCTAAAAAAAGCGACTACTATATATAAGAGTTTTGACTATGTCTGGAGGAGAAAAAGTCACCCCAGTGGTGACGACGAGAGCGAGGAAGAGGAAGGTTGGTGAGAGAGATTCTTTGTGGGATTTGGTTGTGAAGAACGACGATATAAGTTTGACGCATATCGTTCCGAGATTGAATCAAACGGAGGTGAAATTCTTGTACGATGTGAATAGTGAAACGAGAAAGTTGATTAAGAGATCCTCTCGCGAGAGTGATTTGAAGAAGAAGTTGAAAGTGAGAGAGATGTCGTCGATATCGACTTTGGAAGTTGCTTGGGAGAATAAATCGTTGTGGCCGAGATGGTGGGACGAAACAGATTTCTGCGAGCAAGTTGCTGAAACGAATAAACTCGAGTTACTCAAGTGGGCGCGAGAGGAGAAAAAGTGTGAGTGGAATGAAGAGACGATTATGACGGCCGCAAGTCAAGGTAATCTGGAAATGGTAAAGTATTGCGTTGCAAATGAGTGTCCTATCAATGAGAAAGCGTGTGCATGGGCTGCCCGATGCGGTCGTCTCGAATGCCTCAAATACTTACGCGAAGAAGTCAAAGCGCCTTGGAATTCTGATACTGCCGCTTGGGCGGCTCTATATGGTCATCTTCATATACTCGAATACCTTGTTGAGCGTAAGTATGATCAATTCAACAGATCTGCGTGTGTTGATGCAGCCACGCACGGCCACTTGGACTGTTTGAAGTACTTACACGAAACCGCCAAATGGCCGTGGGACTATAGGGCGGTACGCTACGCGCACGAGGAAAACCACCCCGAATGTGTACAATACCTCCTCGATAACAACTGCCCTTTACCATGGGGTTGGCGATACGAAGATGGAGAGTTACACGTACCAGAATCAGAATCGGAATCAGAATCGGAATCAGAATCCTAATCAGAATTACACTCGTTGTACGCGATATCGGCATTTTTCGCTTACCACGTCACAAAGCCTCTCACTTCCCTCATTTTATCTCGACTCCCCTCTCGCGATAACACATGCTCGCAGAAACACACCACCGCCTCCTCTCTTCTCTTCACGCGTCGACGACGACTTCGACTCGGCGCACTCGTCTTCAAAGCAGCAACAAAAGCGGATTCGTGTCATTCACTGCGCGTCGTGTACGTTTCGGAACGAAGAGAAACACTTCACGTTTCCGCGCTTGGGGGAAACCAATCTCGTCGTCGACGACGAAGGATGAAACGACGACAGAAACGCTCCGAAAGGACGACTACGACGAAGAAAAAGGCGCCATGTTTCAAGGTGTCTACGAATTTGCCAAGCACAGGTGTTATTACGAACGCAAAGGCGACGTGAAAGCGGCAAAAGTGCACGTGATATTCTTGCACGGATTTGGCGTTGGGACGTTTCACTACAGGAAGCAATTGAACGCGTTAAGCGATGAAGAAGTATGCGCGTGGTCGATGGATATTTGCGGCCAAGGCAAATCCTGGCCTAGAAGCGGAGAAGACGTGAGGGATTTTGAATACAGCATGGACAGTTGGAGAGACCAGGTGGAGTACTTCGTGAGAGAGGTTGTTTTGAAATCATCGACGGAGGAGGCGAAGGTGAAAGTGGTGCTCGCGGGGAACTCTTTGGGCGGGAAGTTGGCGCTGTACGTCGCCGCGACGAGCGAAGATATCACAGATGGGATTATTTTGTTAAACGCGACGCCGTTTTGGGGATTTCTGGAGAAGAGAGTGCGCTTTTTGACGAAAGAGAACGAGTTCATCGTGAAATTGACGCAACCGTACTGGGATAACTTTCGATCGAAAGAAAACGTGAGAAGGCTGTTGACTTTAGTCTACGCCGACAAAACTAAAATCGAAGAATCACTGATCGAGAATATAATCGAACCCACTGAAAATGAATTCGCAATACGAGCTTTTATCAGCACGTTCACCTCGCCGAAAGCGTCTCGATTGAGTTACGACGAAATGTTAGAAACGATACGCGATCGAAACGAATCGATGTTTTTTAAAGTCGCTCTGTGTTACGGTCGAGAGGACCCGTGGGTGGTGCCTTTGTGGGGACAGCGTTTGAAAAGAGTGATTAAAAACGCCACGTATTACGAATTAAGCCCATCTGGACATTGTCCGAACGACGAAACGCCGGAAGCCGTCAACGCAGTCGTTCGGTCGCTTCTCGACGAGTGGTTTTTTTCCGCCGAAACAGCGTCTGTTCGAAGCACGTTACCAAAACAAATAGACGGTGTCTCGATCGAGTTAGTCGACGGGTCGCCCAGGAACGTCTTCGAGAAGGTGGATTATTGGAAAGATACGTTCGTCTCGAAGTTGTTGTCCTCGTCGGCGGCGTGATTAGCGAGCGCATATGTGTGATCTAAAAATACAACACTTCAAGGCACCCATTTTTCTCCACAAAAAAACAAATTCCAATATGTTCTCTTGCGCCGCGTTACGATTCAAACCGATATCCCTCCTTCCTCCGAAAAGGAGAACACGAAGGTCAAGAGGAAGAAGCGTTGCCAAGCACGCTTTACTGATCAGAAATAAAGTCGAATGGGTTTTAGGTAAAGTTCTTCTTCTTCTTCCCTTTTGCGTCTGTTGTTGGGGAATTCGAGAGAAACACCAAGCGCACCACGCACGCGTCCTCTCTCTCTCTCTCTCTCTCTCTCTCTCTCTCGTCTTCTAATTAAACGCGCGTCTCACTTTTGCGCGTGCACTTTGTTCTTCGTTTTTTTATCAAAACTCGTTCGTTTCGTGTCGTCTCTCGTCGCGTTCATCCGAGCGGCGCTTTTGTCTTCTTTCTTTTGTAAATGCTGACGTGGCAATGCGTATCTTTTCTCATAACGCGCGCAACAACGACAGAGTCACCGGAATGTTCGATCGCTACCTCGGACAAAATCTCAGAGAAAACGATGCCGATGACGCTCTCCAGCAGTTATCATCGCGGTGGGTGTTTGACGATTCCAATCGACGAGACCACCAAAGAGTACGAGCAGTGGAATCAACACGCGCAGCACACAAAGTTGCGATTCTACGTCGACTCGGCGCAGCGCAAAGCGCACAAAGGGGACGACTGTTTTTACATGCAAGTGGAAGACGGGTGCGTGGAACTGAGAGACTCGAAGAAGATGGCGATTAAAGAGGTGCGCAAGAAAGAGCGCGTGAAGTTGGAACCTGGGATGTCGATTAAGTTTCACGACGCCGGTGAGTTGCGCGTGTTGAGAAACGTCAACGCCCACGCGTAAAAATAATACTACTACTTTACTTTAACAATAACCGCTCGAGATAATATATGCGCGAGATAATATACGCGCGAGCGAGGAAGAAGCACGATGAATGTAATACGGCACAACATACGCGTTGAAATACGAGTGTTGAGCGTGCGATGAAAAACAAAGTTGTGAACAACTCTGTAATATATATAATACAAATTCTAATACGGCAACGATTTCAAAGACCGTCCAACTTTCTTCAACTTTTCCTTTCGCACCTCTCTTTTCTCTTTGCGAATGACTGCGTTCTCGGAAAATTTAACCTCGGTCGCTTTCGCATCGGCGAGCGATATGCACGTTTTCAAATCCTCGTTCGAGGAGACTTTTCTGAAAGCCGCCGCCGCGCTCGAGCTCGACGAGTCGTCGTCGCTCGATTTTTTCGTGAAATCAATCACGGACGCGACCGTGCGTCGCCCTAATCCGAATCTGCGCACGCTTTCGCGAGCGTGATGCAACGCCAAATCTTCGCCGTCTAATCGTTCGGTGCCTTTCAAATAGGTTGTCAATGCCGGCGTGTATTTTTTGCACGACGTGGTAGTTTCGTCGTCGTATTCTTCTTCTTCGACGTCGTCGTCGTTCGGGAACACATCGATTCGAGCTACGGTAACCGCAGAGGTGTCGTTTTCCAAAAGAGTGCGTCTGAAGAACCCTCCGACGGATTTCACCGCGGTCGACGTGTGCGCGGCGACTTGTTCGGACGTGAGTATTTGCGGTATCGATTTCGGAGAAGAAGATGGCGCATCTCCAATATCATCCTCAACGTCAACATTACTACGACCACTGGCACTACTGAGTTTAGTACTCACCACAGACATCACACCACCGCTCCCATTCTCCACGCATAAAAAACTCAAAACGCCATCGCCTTTCGTTCCGCTAATAACGCACGCGTGCCTGGTCACAATCGCCTTGTTCCCTCGTCCTCGCCAATGCTCGCTCCTCGTCGTTTGCGAATACGCGCTCTCGTTCACTCTCAACGGCGTCCCTAACACCTCGCTCAACCCTTTATACTCGCTCGACGCGCTCTTTGCCAACTGTTTCGATATCCCAACCGCGTCCAACGGTCTTCCTTTCGTCAACGCTCTCATCATCGCCGCGCTCGCAATCGCGCTCGCGAGTAACTCCTTCTCCACTTTTCGCGAGACCGAAAACCCTTTCTCGAACCCGCGTTCGCTGAAATCTTTCGTTTCTGCGAGAACGCGCCACAACGCGACGGTGACACCGATCGTTTTGAGGATTTGAAAAAAATGTTCGTTGTGTTGTCGAATCGCTTTCATTTCTCTCTTTTTTTGTCTGTAGATGTGCATTGGATTTTGTACCTGTTTCACCATCTTTTCCATCTCGCGATATCCGCGTTCCCCGAGCGTTGCTTTTAACGCGCGTCGCGCGTTCGTTCGGAAAGCGTGCGTGGCAGAAGCAGCATACGCAGCGGCGGTGAATGTATTGGTGTTCTTCAAACCACTCGATGATGATGATGATGATGATGATGATGATGTGGAAAACGGTCGAGAACAAAGCGGGGACATCGTTGACGAACGTGATGCGCGTTTGAATACAGCATTCGTGTTCGACGACGAAGCAGAACACTCGAACGAGGACAGAAGTCGTCGCGTACTCCTTTCCAGGGAAGCTGCGCGTCGCGAAAAAGCGCGAGTCGTGTGCATTTCGTTCTCGTTTCAGGTGCGTCTGTGTCAGATGAATAATGAAGATATTTCGAAATCTGCTTCTCTTGGTAGTACATTGACGCGTACATGTTTTGATGGTACGAATCTCTTTATCTATCTATTTCTCTCTCGCAAAGGCGTTTACATGGTTTCTTCTTCTTCTCCTTCCACATCTTCCATGCCCATCCTCATGCCGAGTTCTTCCATGATAGCTCTTTCTTCTTCAGCGAGGGCAGCATAGTCGACGTCGTCGTTTCCGTCGTCGTCGTCGTCTGAAGACACCGCCTCTTGGCGAGGCACGAGTCGCATCGGGTGCTCCTCGCGGAACGTCTCGTGCATTCTCCAATAGTTCCAATCCCGATCCGTTTCCGACTCGGTCAATTTACACTTTTCCTCTTCCTCTCTCGATTGAATTTTGGACGTTTGAACTTGATTTTTAAGAAACCCGAAAAAGATTCGCGGGAGTTCGTTTTCCTCCTCGTCTTCTTCGCGTTCGGATAAACGTTCAAACTTCCAACCTATAAAATTTCTGCAGCAATAACAGGACTCGCTTGACCAACCGTAACGATCAAAGAAGCATCGGAACGGGTTCACTTCCTCTGCACTTCCGGTCCAGCCGACGTCATAAAATGCCGGAGAAATATTAGGACGGGTGAAGCTGTATAAATGGCTGGCGCTCGCGGTGAGAATTTCGCACTCGTGCAAATGTGGATTGAAGAATATTTTCGACGCTCCTGGACCGTAAACTAGGATTGGGTCGATGGTTTCTTCATGAACAGGCGGGTTGATCGCCTTAATCGCTTTACTCGCATTGCCGAAAGGCGAGTGACACTCTCTGCATTGTAAATAAGAAACTTCTTCCTTTGCGTGTTTCAACACTCGACCAGTCGTGCCAATCGGCTCCGCGATACCTTCTTCCGCTTCTGCCGTTTCACCATCACGAAACAAATTTTTACCGGCAGCAAAACACGCTTCCACGGCAGATGTACTCTCTAAAAGAGATTTGCTGATGCGTTGTTCGTATTTAGAGCCGATGATGTCGCGCACGTCTTCTGTGATTTTGAATAGCCCGTTTAGCAAATCGAAACGACAAAACGGCACCGGCGCTGGACTGTTGGCGACACAAATGTAAGGAAACGTTCCGTCGTTCATCGACTTCGCCAATCTCCCTCCGCATCTGTTCACCATCGCGGCACACTTCGTTGCCTCTTTCAGCAAGGATTCACAAGTGACTTTCGCTGTTTTCAAAATCGCTCTCGACGGATCCAATTTCTTCAGGTATCGAGCGCTCTGTTTCGTTTCCGCGTTTCCATCTTGAAACAAATCCACCACCGTTCCTTCCCGAGCAGCGCGAATCTTTTGTCTTTGAACTTCGAAAATGCGATGAAGATTTATTCTGACTGTTCTGGCTTCCTCGTCAGTCATATCGTCGTTTGGAACGTAAAACTGGCCGTAAAGCTCATTGTAAAGAGGTTTCGGAGGCAGTCGAGAGAGCTTTTTCAGCGCACATTTTATGCCGGTCCCGATTAAACACGCGTACGTGCACCTCGACGCATCCAAGCTGAATTGATTTTCGTGAGTTCCGTAACGTCCTTCGTTCACGAACCAAAAGCTGCCCTCTTTGCTAATCAACTCTTTCCGCTCCTTCTCGTCGACGAACACGATTTCGCACACCATGCCGACGTATTCCTTCTCGCTCGCGTGGTCGTTTTCTTCGCCATCGATTGGAATCGTTTCGCACTGAATCACGCCAACAAACACTCGACGACGACGCTGCTTTTGCTCATCATCATCTGGTGACTTTTTCATCATCCCTTTTTCGAAAAACGACGACGTCGAACTGTTTCGTTCTACGCTCCGCTCGATGTCTCGGCGTCCTTCCCGAAACTTTTCGCACGCCTCTAAAAACGGTAATGTTACTGGCATTCGACTGACGAAACTTCCCGGCATTACGACGACGTCTCGGAAGAATATAATCGGGAAATCGTGCACGTTTGAGAATAAGAGCGTTCTACCTTGTTCTCCTCTTGAATCTTCCTTCGTCTTCATCATTTTCTTCTTCTTGTTCTTCACCGCAAAATCATCTTCACGGGGAAGACTTCACGTTCCGGGTCGTTTTTCTCATCGTCATCGTTTCCCCTAAAACGCGAACGAATGCGAGAGGCAGAGAGGCAGAGAGACGATCAGCGAGAGAAAGAACGACGACACAACGTACCACTACTACTGCGAGACGAATTTGTTTAAAGGAGAACGAAGCGCAGCTCTTCGAGAGTGCCACAAAAGTAACGAATTCAGAGATACAAAAACGAATTCAACCCGTAAAGAGTAGGGGTGGGACGAATACTTTGTAACGCGTCGTTTTGCAATCGGTGACGCTCTGTTCATCGCAAAATCAGCGACTGAGGATACTTTATCCCAAAGCTCAGTTTGTATCAGGTGACGATATGGTTACGTTTTAACATCTGACACTACCCTACTACGTCACAGAGGTGTGTCAGAATGTAACTCTGGTCGCATGTCTGATCAGAGAAAAAAACACACGCATGTGAACACGCGAGCTTTTGTCATGACAAAGGAATAGAGGTTATATATGTATATATATATACGCTCGCGAATCGAAAAACGACGAGAAATCGACACCAAACGCGACGCGACGCATGGGTGGACGCGGAAGAGAGGAAGAGGGAAGCGTTTCGCGCGCGTCGAAGTGCTCCTTTAGTACGCACTCGAGTGCGTTCAAAAGGCGTTTAGGGAGAAAAAAAGTCCTAGAAAAGAACAACACTTCTCTGAACTTCTTCACTTCTACTCGCGAGAAGAAGAAGAACAACAACAACAACAACGCGCTCCTTTCAAAATGGCGAGCGGTAAGAAGAAAAAAGCGTCGTCGTCGTCGTCGTCGTCGTCGTCCAAAACTGCGAGCGCTAATGCTGGAGGAAAAGGAGAAAAAAAGAGCAACAACAACGAGGTAAACGCCGCTTCCGAAACGAACTCCGGTGCAATCCAATTGCCGAGGAAAGAGGGCGACCTCTTCAACGACGCCTTGATCGCTTACGAGCACCGAAAGTTCAAAGACGCGTTACACGCAATCGAGAAAATCCTAAAAAAGTTCCCAAACCACGGGGAAACCTTATGCATGAAAGGATTAATCGTTCGACACTGCGAGTTGAAACCGAACGAGAAAGAGGAAGAGAGGAAGAAAAAAGCGCACGAGTTTGTCTCCGTTGGTGTAAAAAACAACATTTTTTCGCACGTCTGTTGGCACGTGTACGGATTACTCCACAAAGCGGATCGAAACTACAAAGAAGCGTCGAAGTGTTACTCGCAAGCGCTGAAGATTGACCCGAACAACTTCTTAGTGGTGAGAGATTTAGCGCAGGCGTATTTGATGTTGCGAGAGATGGACGAGTACGTCGACGCGAGGAGGAAGTTGTTCGAGTTAAAAATGGGGCAACCGGGGTCGAGCGATCGCGCGAATCAAATCGTGATTGGGTTATTTATGAGCGAGAAGTGGGAGGAGTGCTTGGAGATGTTGAACGAGTTCGAGAAGTTCGATACGATGGACCGGACGAGGAGGAACGGGGAACTTTTGGCCAAGAAGAAAGAGATTCCGGAACCGACGTACGAGGATACGTTTCAAGAGAGCGAGATTTTACTTTTCCGGGCGGTCGTTTTAGAGAAGATGGGGAAAGTGGACGAGTGCGTGGAGTTGTTGGAGAAGAACGAGAAGAAGATTGTGGACGACGCGGCGAGACTGACGCAGCTGTGTCGTTTGAAGATTGCGAAAGGCGACGCGACCGCGGCGAGAGAAATCGCCGAGAACGATTTAGTCAATCGCATGCCAGATAACGAAAAGTATCACGAGTTGATGCACGAATCCATGAATACGAAAGTTTCTTTGATGGAGCCTCCGATGGAGAGAAGCGAGGAGGATATTGCAAAGTTGAAGACACTTTACGACGCTTTACAAAAGAAACACGCGAAATCGAGCGTGTGCAAACGATACCCGTTACAAATCGTCAACGATTCCAGCGAGTTTGAGAGTTTATTAGCAGAATACATACAAAAGCCATTGCGGAAAGGCGTGCCGAGTTTGTTCGCGGACATTTCGTCGTTATACGGAGGCATTCACGACGAGGAGAAATCCATAGGTAAAGTCTTGAAAGCGGCGGCGGATTCGTTGAAAAAAAGCGGCAAGTTCCCGTCGTCGTCAGATAATAAGGATGATGTTTTGGAGGCGAAACCAAAAGAGACGCACAGATACGCGTTGAACTTACTCGCCATGCATTACGCGAAAATAGGTAAAATCGACGAGGCGTTGAAATGCATCGACGAAGCGATTGAAGCGAAGGATGAAAACGACGGCGATAACGACGGGGAACAAGAGAAAGTGCTGGAGTTTCATTTGAACAAATCGAGGTTTTTAAAGCGAGCGGGAGATTTAGAAGGCGCGTACGAGGAATCCGAAATCGCTCGCAACATGGATTTAGCGGACAGATACATCAACTCCGTCTCCGTAAAGAGAGCTTTTCAGTGCGGTAAATTTAGAGAGGCGGAACGACTGGGCACGTTGTTTACTCGGGACGCCGAAAATTACAAGACGAACTTGTTTGACATGCAATGCAACTGGTACGCGTACGAAGCCGGTCACTCGCACGAAAAGTTTGAAAAGAACACGGGGAGAGCGCTGAAATATTACCGCGAAATTCGAACGCACTGCGAACAAATCATCGAAGACCAAATTGATTTCCACCGGTACTGCGTCAACGTGAAACGAACTTTGAGATCGTTCATGGACACTTTGAAAATGTGCGACGATATCTACGCGTCCGCGTGGTTTAAAAAAGCCGCTCGAAGGGCCATATTAATCTGCGTAGACATGCACGACGATCCGTTGGAAGCGAAAAAAGAGCGCGTGGAAGCGAAACTGTCCAAGCTGGACCAAGAGGAGCGCAAAAAAGAACGACAAAAGACGCGCAAAGAGGAAGAAAAGAAAGAGAAAGAAGTTGAATCGTTTGAAAGACTCTTAGCGGAGGACTTGAAAAGGGCGAGAGAGACGAAAGCAAAGAGGACTGGGAAACCAGTCAGCGGCGAGAATAGCAGCAATACTACTACTAATAATAATAATAAAGATAGCAACAACAACAATAGCGCGATCGAGAAAGAGTATCTCGAGGAGAAGTACGGCGCCAAAGCGTTTGCGCAAGCGAGCAAAGATCCCATGGAGGAAGCGTTGAGTTTTATGAACCCGCTTTTGATGAGTGCAAAGAATGATGAGGACGTGAACGTGCAATCTTTAGTGTTCTTGGTCCATTTCAAACGCCAAAAGTGGGTGTTGGCGACCAAAGCGCTGCGAAAGATGGCAAAGTGCGCGCCGAAGAATCCGTTGACTCACCGATGCGTGGACAGTTTGTCGCGAGCGATCGCGTCGATTGAGAACGAAATCGAGAAACAAGTCGTACAATCCACAATATCTTCGTTGAATGTAGACAAGGTTAATGTTCAGTGCAAAACGCTCGTGGACGCCGCGCACCTCTCCGTTATGAAGAACGACTTCGAGAAGGCGCTTTTAGGCGCCGTGGACCCGCGCAAGACGTCTTGGAAAGAATGCCGAGACGCGTTGGAGGTTTTCGAACGCTCTGGGAACGCAACGTTTTACGAACAGTTCCACAAAGCGTGCACGAGCGCGTTTCCGAGCAAAAGTAATAAAAGCAAGGAACATCCTTCCGTCGTAATCTCTGCTGCTGCGTTTGCGAGAGTCGGCGTGGAGGATTCCGTGCGTTCCGCTCCGTTTCTTTAAACAATTTACGATTTATAATAATACAATAATGGCGCTAAAACAACATACTTCGAAGACGAGATCACTACTTCAAAGCTTCCAACC
>JACLAB010004811.1_pt1 | contig 16112 bp, 12 predicted proteins | sample 8027921 | NCBI WGS metagenome assembly JACLAB01 (sample SAMN15725117, study PRJNA655200) | protist metagenome | isolation source: fluorescence activated cell sorting (FACS) single amplified genomes of... | place: USA: West Boothbay Harbor, Gulf of Maine | collected 2000-07-19 | reverse complement strand
TAACAGTTATCTCTTCTTCGTCTTCTTCGTCTTCGTCCTCTTCTCCTTCTTCTTCTTCTTTTTGTATCTGATGATGATTCGCCTCGAGATCATCATCCTCGTCAGGAATCCTCGAACACAACACCGGTGGTTGCTCTTCTTTCACCTTCAAAACCGTCCTCGCGTTCACCGCTCTTTTCGGATGTGGATTTTTCCGTCTGCTGCTCATTCTTCTTCTTTCGTGGTGATGCCGCGTGAGATATTGTTCATTCAAAATATAAACGCCTTTCGTTTTTTTTCTCGCATGTGATTTGAAATGTCTCTGGACCAAAACACTAAAAACTCCCACAAAATGCCAACTTTGAAGCCTTCTAAAGAGATATGAATTCGAACGAGACTCACAAATAAACGAGAGAGATCGAGAGATCTCTTCCATGTTTATCACTGAATGCGCGTCTCGCTTCTTTTCATTCCTTCTGTGTACATCTAGAGCGCGTCAAAGTCGGTCACTTCTCGCCTAAATTTCCCTATAAAACTGGAGAAATCCCCTGACAAATCTCTCTACTCCCGCGCGTTTAAAGTAGTATTCAAACAACAAAAAAACACCTCTCATCATCATCATGGCGTCGACCAAAACAACGACGAAAACGAGTACAAGCGTTTTACTCTTCGTCGCTTTACACGTGTCCTTTGGCATCTCCTATTTCCTCACCGCGCAGAAAATCATGAATTTCCAACTGCTCGATAAGAACACGATGCAAGTCCCCGGCTTGGTGTACTTGGCGGACGTTTTGTCCGCAATGATCACGAAGAACTTGGCGAGTGGTAGTAATGGTGGTGGTAAAACTGCGACGATGGAGACGAGGAGGAAACAGACGAGAAGGAATGAGGAAAAGAGATATCCGTGGCAGTTTTACGTGTTACCGGTGAGTGAATTCGTTGGGTTAACGCTCGCTATTCGAGCGATGGAAATATGCGGAGGACCGCTGTACCAAACTTTAGCCGGGATGCAAATACCGATGACGGTGTTGTTTTCCAGTATATTGTTAAAGAAAAAGTATACGGTTGGGCAATTGTTGGGTGTTTCCGTGGTCATCTGCGGGTTAGCGGTGAAAGCGAGCGAGGTGTTAGGGGCGGACGGTAATCAGTCGAAGACGACGACGACGAGTATTCCGATTCTCGGCGTTCTGTGCGCGTTCGTATCGGGGATAAGTTATTCTATGAGAGGTATTTTGATGGAATACTTGTCGAAATCGACAAAAAATCCACCCAGTGGTGACGAGATGAGCTTCGCCATGGGCACGTTTGGGTTGGCGGCGTTTGCCGCGTATACGTTGTTTGTCACCGTGCCGAATAAAGAGGACTGGGTGTTAAAACCGATGAAAAAATCGTTAGCCGCGAATGCTGTTTCCTCGATTGTAGTCTTTTACGTGGCCAACGCGTGTGCGCGAGCGATGATGGCGAAATGCATGATGAAGATTGTTCGATCTTCCGGCGCGACGGCGTTGTCGTTATCCAACGCCATGCGATCCGTCGGGGTCATCGTTTTCACGCACGCCGCGTTTTGTTCCGTGAACGCTAAAAAACAGTGTTTGAGTCAAACTGGAGCCATATCAGCCGCACTCGTCGTCAGCGGTGGATTAACGTACGCCTATCAAACCTCTATTGCGAATAGTAATAGTGGTAGTAGCGCTCCCTCGAGCAAAAGGGCCCAGGCGAAAACTAAACTTTCAGCCGCTACGAACTCCGAAAGAACCACCACCGCTCAAAAAACCATTCGCAAACGGCGGTAAATAAAAAGCTGCGACGATCAGAGAGAAAGAGAGAGATTTTCCTTCTTCGGCGCGATGATACTTGGAAGAACAAGACTATTATGTAGAACATTTTTCGCAAATTCAAAAATACGCAGAGTCTATTCCTCCTTCTCTCAACAAGTAGTAGATGATAAACACAAAACACAAAACCAAACGAGACTCTTTTATTAAAATCCAAATCACCTCCTCGCCTCGATCGATGCAAAAACCCGTCTTCTCAGATTCTCTCTCTCTCTCTCTCTCTCTCTCTCTCTCTCTCTCTCTCTCTCTCTGTCTGTGTGTTAAAATTCTTTCTGTTGTTGTGTATTCCAAGAACTTTCTTTTGACTCGCATTTTGAAAAAAAAAATGTGAAAATTGTGGCTGAAATTCGTCACACAAAAATGTCGTCTTTTCCTATAAGTCAAAACCAACAACAACAACACCTCACCTCTGCTTCTTTGAAGAGGAGGAAGAGGAGGAGCACACAAAGCGCTATACTCCTACTCGCGTTTCTGTTCTTCTTTTTGGTGGAGATTTTACCCGTTGTTCGCGCGTTTTCTTTCTTAAAGTCCTCGTTCAACACACGAGCAGATGTGAATTTGGATTCGAATTCATCGATGTCAGATCTGGTGAAGGAAGAAGAGAAACACGACGCGATTCTTGCGGAGGATTCTTCTTCGGTTAAAGCGGAGATCGACGCGACGACTTCATTAATCGCGAAGAAAGCGAAAGAGATGGAGCAAACGTTAAAGTTGTTCGAGAGGCAACGCATGGATTTACATCCACCTTCAAAGGAAGAGACTCCTTCTTACGTCAAGTTTGAAAGACGGCCGAGACGAGTGCTTGGAGATTTCAACACGTCGAATTGGAAAGCGGGGCGAGCGACGTGGTACGGCGGGCCATCCGGACCTGGGCCAGACGGGATGAGCATTTACACGGGTTCGTGCGGCTACGGCCAAGATCTCGGGAATCATTTCATCACCGCGGTACAAACGGACGGCGGCTACGATTACGGTTTGACCGAGGAGTGCGGGAAGTGCATAGAGGTGGTCTGCGTGAACGGTCCCACGAGGGGTTTCGAATGGTCTGAACTTGGGAAGTGGGCTGGATGTCAAGAGCCGGCGGTGAAATCGGTCGTCGTAAAAATAACGGATTCGTGTCCGTGTAATCATCCCAACGAAGGCAATAAACGTTGGTGTTGCGGCGATCGCGAACACTTGGATTTGTCCTACGCGGCGTTTGATCAAATCGCGATACGCCATCGGGGCGTCGTGGACTTGAAATTTCGCCCGGCTTCGTGCAAAGACCAAGGGAAGGTCGTGTCGTACTATTAAAAAGCAAAGAAGAGGTTTTGCATAACACAGAAACGATAGGAATGATCCGTGCGCGAGTTTTAAAATGCCGTTCTCGTTTTGTTTGTTCTCGTTGAAAAACGAGAGCGTCTGTTTGTGTATAATAACATTAACAACAACAACAACAACAAAAAAGTTCAAATAGAAGTCATCATACATCATCATGTTTTAATATTAACGACGATTACAGAGAGACTCCTAAATATCTTTTATAATATCTTTTACGTAATTTAAAGCTGAGGAATCTTTCGCAACCGTCCTGGCGCCAAATTTGTTTTATTCGTTTTAGAGTCCACACACATCTCTACTTTTTCGCATTTAGGACCGAGTTTTCCAACCGCATCTTCTTTGTCGCAACAGACGAAACCGGTTGGGCAGCAGATACCATCGCAACAGAAGCGTTCGTAGGATTCGACGAATTGAGGACTCACGGCGCGGAAATTTTGTGGGTGCGGAGGTCCGCCGTCGCATCGTTTACCGTCGTCGTCGCCCTCGTGACCGCAATAATCAGGACAGATGGAGAAATGGTACGCGCACGTTTCGTAACCTTTATTATTCAACGTTAAATCGCAGCATTTACGTGGATATAAGCAGTTGGACGCGGAACACTTTTTTGAAGCAGATGCGGCCAAAATGCTCACGAAGGACGCGGATACCGCCGTCGTCGATATGAGAACGAACGGGAAGAAACTGAACATCCAAATCGCCGACGCGACGGAGAATCCGACCAGCGAGCCGCAAAATGGCGACAACGCGGCACGCGATTCGTGCGCTTGCACTTGATTCGCATAGTAATACGAGCGAGCGCGGAGTAAAAATAAGTCTTCGACGGGCATCATCGCGCTTTCTTCTCCGTTTGCGGTGCTCGTGGCGTACATCTCCGGACGATACGTATTACCTCCTCCTTTATACATTCTCGAGTTGTAATGATTCCCGCCACCGCCCTTTTCTACCTCTTCCTTTTCGATTAATTCCTCCATAAACTGGAAAAACCAATCCAACGACAACGTGGCGTCCGCCGATCGAGCGCATCGAGACGCTTGATACCTCGCCTGCATGGCGTAATCGTCCGACTCGGCGATTTCTTTCGGAAACTGTTGCCTCGCCGTTCGAACGAACGCTTTCGAGAGGTCGTATAAGAACTTCGCGTCCGGATTTTTCGTCGTCGGTGGTGGTGGAAGCGTCCGTTCTTCCTTTTCCTCCTCCAACACCGCGAAAGTTTTCGTCTTCTTCTCAAACTCCTCCTCCTCTCTCGGCATCGCCACTTTTTCAAAGCCTTCCTCTTCCTTCTCCAACGCTCGCTCTTCCTCGACCAAAATCCTCGCTAACCTCGCGACTAATTCCGCTTCCTCTTGTAATCTCTCCCGTCTCGAACTCACCGTCGTCTCTGCAACCACATTCACCGTTTGTGTTCCCGAGGCGAAGAACAACAAAAAAACGCACGAGATCATCATCGAGAAAGAAAAAAAAATTCTTCGCATCATCATCATCATCAATCAATACTCACAGCCAAATCTTTAAGCGGGAGGTCGTCGTTCGTCGTTCGTTCGTCTTTCTTTGGAGTGAATTCACCAGAGGTCAGAGTTGTCAAAGCTTTTAAAACTTTTTACTCTGTATTCTTATTCTTATTATTAGTATCAGTAGTAGTATTTTTGTAAAGAACAAAAAAAAGCCGTTTCGTAGAAAATACGAGTGAAGACACAGAGAGAAATTTTCCTCATTTTTCCATTTTATCCGAAATTCCTCTCACACTATAAAATACATATAAAAGAGACGCACACACAACTCTGCGTTTACGATATCAGCATCGTCGCCGTCGATGGTCTCCTTCAGCGAGAGTAATTTTAGCACGAGCAGAGCTGCCGTGTAGAGCTACAATATACTCTTCACAAGTCACGAGACGAGACAAAAATGATGCAAAATCGTTGCAAAACGTTGCTCTGTTCTGCATCCAAGTTGCGCATCTATTCTCGGCGGCAAGAACAACAATTTCTTCAAAATGGTGTCGTCGCGATGAGCTTTGTTTCCTCGTCTTCTTTTTCAGGAGGAGTTTGGGGGAGAAGAAGAGTTATCAGACAGAGTTTTGTCGATGATGATGTGGCATTTCATTGGGGAAGGATGAGAAGTCTCTGTTGTCATCGTTGTTGCGGAAACAACAACAACAACAACAACAACAACAGCGAGAAGAAGAGCGGAGGATCGAAAAACGAGACGACGACAACGACTTTTAGAAGGAAGTTTACCTCCGCGTCGTCTTATGAAAATGAACAGTATTCGTTCGCCATCGTCGGCTCTGGTCCAGCCGGCATGTACGCGGCGGACAAGTTGCTCCACATGAAGAATAGTAGTAGTAGTAGTAGTAGTAGTAGTAGTAATAATAATGTACTCATCGACGCGAAAGTGGACGTGTACGAGAAAGAGTGCTTCCCGTACGGTCTCGTTCGGTTCGGCGTCGCTCCGGATCACCAGGCGACGAAAAATGTCACGAACAAGTTTGACGCTTTGTTGAGAGACGAAAGGGTGCGGTTGTTTGCGAACGTGAAAGTTGGCCCCGGCGGCAATGAAAACGACGACGACGACGAGGGGTTTCGCGTGTCCACGAAAGAGTTACTCGAACGATACTCTGGCGTGGTGCTCGCGCACGGTGCGGCGGATAACGATCGGAAATTGCAGATTGAAAACGAAGATACGTTAAGAGGCGTGTACGGCGCGAGGCAGTTTGTAAATTGGTACAACGGGTTACCGTCTGCCGCACCGATGCGGAATAAAGAGATGCACGAGGATATCGTGGACAGATTACAAAATAAGAAAAACGGATCGAACGTTGTCATCGTTGGCGTCGGGAACGTTACTTTGGACTGCGCGAGGATTTTGTTGCGCTCGCCGGAAGAGTTGAAAGAAACGGATATAGCATCGCACGCGTTGGAGGCTTTAGAGAAGGCAAACGTGAATTCAGTGACCATCATCGGTCGACGGAGCGTCGCGCAAGCGAAGTTTTCTCCCAAGGAGTTGAGAGAAGTCCTCAATTTACCGGATTTGGACGTCCAAATTGACGATTTAGAGGTCACCGAGGAAGATATCGAGGAGATGAACGCGTCGAGGCCGAGACGAAGAGCGTTTGAGGTTTTAGAAAAGGCGAAGAAAGAAGGAGCGGCGACAAAATCAGACGTTGACGACGCCAAAGGAGGCACGAGGAAGATATTGCGCGTACTTTTTTTACGCTCGCCGACGGATTTACTCCCTGAAGATGATACATCCTCGTCGCCGTCGTCGTTAGGATTCGTGAAAATTTGCAAAAACATCCTCCAAGGGCCAACTGGGAATCGACAAGCGACGCTTTCCAACGATCAAGTCAGAGACGAAACGATCCTCCCGTGCGATATTCTCATACGTTCAGTTGGATACGTCGGCGATAAACTCGAACCGAATTTAGTTCCATCGGACAAGAACGGAACCATCGTGCATGACGGTCTAGGCCGCGTTCGGTACAACGAAGACTCCTCCGCCTCCGCCACCGGTCGTCTCTACGTCTGCGGCTGGGCGAAGCGAGGCGCCTCGGGCGTCATCGCGACGAACGTCCAGTGCGCGGAAGAAACCGCCGAAGCCATAAAAGAAGACATTCTCAACGGTCTTCTCAAACCAGCAACGCGCATTCTTCCTCCTCCTCCTCCGAACACCATTTCCGCTTCCAAATGGTTCAAGCTCGACGCCGTCGAAAGAGGCGAAAACGATCGAGAAGAAACGGAAGAAGAAGATGTAGAAGAAAAAAGCGAGTCCAACAAGAAAGCCGTAAACGTCGGAAGTCGAAAACCGAGAACGAAAATAGTCGACCGCGACCGCGCCTTGGCCATCGTTCGCGCCGCCGAGGCCTCCGCTTCGTAATAATAAAAAACGGCTGATCGTACTCGCCGAGAGCAACGAATCCAAAGAACAACAACGCAAAGTTTCTTGTATCATCCTGTGTATCCCACGTGTCCTGTTTTTTTTGCCAAAATCGCTTTTGTACTCGCGTAATCATCCTTAATCGTGTCCTCGCATAAAGCGCGCGTTTTCACTCCATTTTTGCTTCATTTTTTCTCTGCAGAATTAGTCTAAATGCGTGCATTTTTCTCGTCATCATCAACGACACTACCAACACCGCGTAGCAGTAATAGGAGTAGGCGTAGGCGTCGCACGTTTAGTGACGATCAAAGTTGTTTCCTGAACCGTCGTTTACGTCGTCGTTCTCTCGTCGTTACGAATACTACTAAGAATACGACTACCCAAACGCTTTTACCGTTGCGGACCTTATCTCCTCCATCTATGAAGAACAACAACACCATTATGAACGAAGTCTCGTCCGTTTCCGCGGCTGCTTCTCGAACAAAAACAGCGACTACGATTGCGTCCCCGACGAGGGTACCGATTTTGAACAATAGTAATGTACCAATCGCCTTTGCGATAATGTTCGGTTTTGGAACCATTTCAGCAGTTTTGTACCCAGCGTCCAAAGCGATGGAAAAAGCGATGCGAGCGACTGAAATCGCGATGAACGAAACGACGAAATTGATGGAACGAGACGCTTTGAGAGCGTTCAACGAAGGCGAGCAAGCGTCGTTAGAGTGGCAAGAGCTCGGGAAAGAGTTGAGAGTGCTTTTGAAGAACATCGAGAGGTGGGGGAAACCGCTCGTGGGTGACGCGAATAGTTTAGAGTCGTTCGATTTGAATTTGCTCGGGGAATCGATGAAGGATAGTTTAGCGGAGATTTTGGAGAAGAGTTTGATTGGTATCGGGGGAGGAAATATGAATAACAACAACAGCAATAATAGCAACAATACGCAACTCGGGGGGATAAACTTGGTGCAACAGTCTATCGATGAGAATTTGTTTAAATGGCAAGACGCCATCACGGACGTCATCGAAGATTTGACCAATTTGAGACTCGAAGCGGCGAGTAAAGGACAGACGGCGAACGAGGAAACGTTGAAAAGGGCGCTGAATCAAGCGAAAGTCGCCTCGGAATCGTTTTTGATTAGTAGCGGTAATAACAGAACGGGCGACGACGAAGAGGAGGATCCGGCGACGAATTTGATTCGAAAAGTATCGTCCTCGTTCGACGAACAAAACGACGATTTCGATATACGAACGCGAGCCGCGAGCGAAAAGTTGAGAGCGGAAAGCCGAGCAAAACAAGAATCCATGGACTCGTTCTGATAAGCTTCTTCTTCTTCGATTCTTTTATTAGTACACATGCACATTGTAAAACACTATTGTACACAGCGGCGGCGGCGAAAAGCAGCCGCGTTATTATTAACATACTCTACATTTCAAATGCTTTTTGTTTCTCGTCGACGAAAGTCATTCTTTGGACCTGGACAATTGATACATATGGTCTTCGGATCTGTTCTCTCGGGATGAAAACAGACGGCTCGAGGAAAATTTTTCTTCGTTCCTTCGTCGTCAAACAATTTCGCGTACTTTGAATGATCTAACGCGATTGAGATTGGATTGACCGTTCTCAACGACACGCCTTTCGGTTCCTCTCGAAATAAAATCCGTCCGTCGTCTCGGTACCAAACGCAATCGCCTGCGTGTTCGTATTGATACGTCCACTGTTTCGCGTCGATGGAGGAGGATAAAGAGGTTTCCAACACGTCCTCGGGTATCCAAATCCCCGATTTCGGCGGCACGCGAGCAAACACGTCTTGTTCGTTGACTATTCTCAAATACCCGTCCATGCAGTAATTATCCTCATAATTATTCGCGTTTTCTTTCTTCTTCTCAAAAAGCGTCTTGAAATTTGCGTCTCCGACCCTCGGCTGCCCGAACGAAATCAGAGACACTTTCGCTCCCAGTTTTTTAATCTCCTCGCTATTCCCTAACCTCGCCGCGCACAACGTCGCCATGGCGCCTCCCAGCGAGTGTCCGGTGACCACAATTCTCGGCGGCATCGTCTTCGATTCTTCTTTTTCTTCTTCTGATTCTCTAATCTTCCTCTTCACTCTCTCCACGACGTCTCTCTCCACCCTCTCTCTCACGATCGCGTACGCGTTCGCGTACCCGGCGTGTACTTTAGCCTCGATATTTTCGTACGGACAATCTTTCCAAACGACTTGCCCAGCTCTGCTGTTTATCTTGCTCTCCCGAAAGAACCCTCTCTGCGGGTTCGGCGTCGTGCCTCTAAACACGACCAACACCCAGTTCGGTTCTTTCAGCGAGACGATCAACGTTCGGCTTTCCGGTTTATTATTATTACTTCTACTACTGCTACTCCCGCTACTCCCTTCGTCGTCGTCGTTACCGTCGTCGTCAAAATCCAACCACGTCCTCATCTCTCGTTCTTTCTCTTCGATCACGCATAGAGATAACGCTTTTTGCCTCAACATTTCCGGTTCGTTCGAGATGACGAATTCGAATCCAAACTTGCCCTCAACCTCCATGAGATTCTCCGTGTTACTTTCAGCAGCAGTTTCATCGATTTTCGCATCCAAGAACCCTTTTTGCCCGCAATTCCAATAGGAAAGCATGCTCATGTTCGCGCAGAGTTTCGTTCCGGAGAACGAGAGCGGGTGGAACGAGAGTTGTTTTGGCTTCTTTTTCTTCTCGTTCATGTCGTTATCGTCCTTGGAGGACGGAGAAGAGGTTGACCCCGAGGCGTAAAAACACCGGCGACACAGATGTTCATTCGGACGCAGATTCCGAGCGGTCGTGGTAGTTTTGCGAAACAACGAGGAGAATCGCGCGGTGGAATACGCGCCACCACGCCTGAGAAAGATTCTCGTCGTCATCGTACTCTTTCTCTTTCTCTTTCGGGTCTCCAAAGGTCTCGTCAAAGTCGGTGGATTTGTGGAGGAAATTTCCCCTCAAACAGTCAAAAAACGGCAATTTTTGCTTCTCCACAAAAAAGATCTCGCATGTGATTTAATGCATCATATACTACTACTACTCTCGTAATTTTAAACGCGCGGCGAGAATAGTGCACTCATGAGCAGACGGAAAAATCCACGTCCGAAAAGAGCGGTGAACGCGAGGACGGTTTTGAAGGTGGCGAGAGAAGAACCTTTGGTGTTGTGTTCGAAGATTCCTGACGAGGATGATGATTTCGAGGGAAATCATCATCAGATACAAAAAGAAGAAGAAGAAGACGACGACGTAGAGCAATTGCGGAGGATTACGTGCGTGCCGCGTGACGATGTCGTGACGGAGCAAAATCAGATGCGAAAAGAAGAGGAAACTACTTTTATTGCTAAAGGAGTGAAGAGAAAGAGAGGGCACGAGTGCGATGTTTGCGAGAAGGTGTTTGGAAGTCAGGCCGATTTGGCCAGACACATGCGTACGCACACGAACGAGAAACCGTACGAATGTGATGTGTGCGAGAAGAGTTTTACGCAAGCTAGTAATTTGAAAAGGCACAAGCGTATTCACATGAACGAGAAGCCGTACGAATGTGATGTGTGCGAGAAGCGTTTTAGTGATTCTGGTGATTTGAAAAAGCACATGCGTATTCACACGAAGGAGAAACCGTACGAGTGTGATGTTTGTGATAAAGCTTTTCGTTATTCTCAACATTTGAAAAGGCACAAGCGTACTCATTGAGTTAGTTATCTCTTTATGAAAAATAGCGATTCTAAAGGCCAAGGAGGATTTTAGAAGATGTATTAGAGCGTATCAGAAATCAATCGTTCGCTTTCGCGGCGTCTGTGTGCGCTGTTATTACAACTGTCTAATCTAAATGCGTGCTTCTCGCTATTTGTATATCTGTGTATCTATTGCGTGCGTGCGCGCGCGTGTGCGTGTTTTTCTATTCAGGTTGCTTTTGTGTCTGTTGAGTGAGTTATCGCTGCAACGTCCACTCGTCGCCGTAAAACTTTCACGCTTCTTTACGACTTACGTAACTCAATTTCCTGTCAATTTCCCGTAGCATTTTCGACAAAGATCTTTGGACGCATCCTTCTTCGATTTGTACCATCTGGTACTTTTCGTTGCGCTACATTCCCCGCACGTTTTATTCGCCAGCTCCGCGCGCTCTTTATCGTAGCAATTCTTGCAAAGATCTTTGGACGCATCCTTCTTCGATTTGAACCATTTGGTACTTTTCGTTTCTTTACATCTCCCGCACGTTTTATTCGGAGCTGCTGCCACTTGCGCCACTTGCTCAGAGAGAACGAGTCTGCACTTTCGACAACACTTCGCGTCCGGAACTTTATCCACCACCTTCTTGACGATGGCAAAGTGCTCGCTGTCTTCGGACATATCTTTCTCCGCCACATGTTTGAGAGTAACGAGTGCGGCGTGCTGTAAACCAGGGCACTCCACCGGCCACTCCTCGATGTCGATGCCGTCGGGAAAAGCGCCAGAGAAAACGCAGTCACCTTTTCTATCTTCATTTTTGCGAATATTCCTTTCTCTCGCAACTTCCAAGTTCTTTTCTAGAATTGTCTTGACACGTTTCTTGTTTTCTTCGCTTCCCTCGGGGTTCGTCTCTACTTCCGTAATCGCGCGCTTCAAAACGTGTACTCGGCTCAAGGAACCTTGTAAACCAACTAACTTTCCGTTCCGATCATACGAGGAACATTTTTGACACGATGGGATGTGATGTCTGCGGCCACCATCCGTGAGAGTGTAAACCGAGTGGGCCGTAAACCCGCCGACGTTGTATCCCAAGAACGACTTTCCGTCGATCGTTGATTTGCACTTACCTTCCTCATCGATCCTCCTCGCTTCGCACCACCAGTCGCCGTGCTTATTACCAAAATGGTAATCTGACATCCTCCGCGAAATTCGGGTAATATTTCCGCACTTCTGATAGTCAATCTCGAACGAACCATCCTTGTATCTCGTCAAAGGCAAGTTCCAGGAATCGATGAGTTGTTGAAAACACGACTTTCGGAATGTGGGAGAGACATCACACAACGTGAGAAAAAGTGGAAGCTCGAGGTTTCCGTCGTCGTCTCGTGGGAGTTCGCGGACTGTCGAGAACGACGGTTCCGGGACGCGGAATTCCGGACGACTCAAAATCTTCCTTTGTAAGTCCGTCGTCAATGTGCACAACACTGTCATCCCGTCCAGAAACGATTTGGTGGCCTCGTCGATAACTGACCCCTCCCCAAGACCAATCTCTTCAGAAATTGCGCGCGCGATTTTTGCGACGTCGAGAACTTTTCCCGAATGGCCGTTACAGTCTTTCGATATCTCGCGCACCAATTTTCCGCAACGCGCCTCGTACCTTGCAAACTCATTTAGTATTGGTTGCACAGTACGTATTGTCGGGTAACCTAACCGTTTTCTCCTCACCTGTACTGGTCCCGGTCGAGGCTCGTCGGAGTTCATGCTTTCCTCTCTCTTTTATTGTGAAGTTTTCCATCCAAGAAGATTTTTTTTTCTCGGAAGAAACAAGTTCAGAAGTTCTGTTTCGAACACTTTCGAAGACTTTGCGCGTTTTGGCAGCATACGTGCCTTTGGCCGTGCCTTGTGAGCCACAGAAAATTTCGCACAAACTCCTTTACAAAACCGGCGCTCGCACATACTCTTTAAGCGAATCAGAGCAGCGTCGCAGAGAGTGTAACACTACTACACGCAGAGCATGTCTTCCTCCTCTTCTTCGAGAGTTTTGCGCGCTCTTCTTTTCCGTTTCGGAAAGAATGGAGGAGGAAACGCAAATCCATCGTCGTCGTCGTCGTTCGGTGTCGGTGTCGGTGTCGTTGGCGCGACGACGGCGACCGCCGGTTTGCTGATGAGTTATTCGGACGACGATGCGGTCCACGCGGTGAAAAGAGTCGCGACGGCGTCGAAACATTTAGTGCCGGTGTATTTTGATTACCGGAGGCACCTGGCGAGGGTGAAGAAACTCGAGAGCGAGTGTACTAATCAATTCGAGACGGATGAGGATGAAAAATTGGATGAACTGAAACGAGAATCGAGGCAAACGTTATGGACCGACGTCGCGGTTCGCTTGAGAGATTTAGCGCGAGAAAACGGAGGGATCTACGTGAAAGCCGGGCAGCATCTTTGCGTGCAACCGGTAGCGCCGATGCCTTTTCGGCAGATACTGAGGGTGTTGATGGACGACGCGAGCGCGAGGCCGTTCGAGGAAGACGAGAAGACGTTTAGCGAAGAGTTTAACGGTTTGAAACCGAAAGAGGTGTTTTTAGAGTTTGAGGAGAAACCAATCGCGAGCGCGAGTTTAGCGCAGGTGTACAAAGCGAAGACGAAGATGGGAGAGGACGTGGCGGTGAAGATTCAGCAAAGACCGGTGGCGAGGTTTTTGTGGGTAGATCTCGCGACGATTGAGACGTATTACGCGGTTTTGGGGTATTTGATTCCCGGGTTGAGGTTCGCGTGGTTGGCGAAAGAGACGAGAAGACACATGTCCGAGGAGTTGGATTTTCGATTAGAGGCGAAGAATTGTAAAGATATGGGGAGATTGTTGAAAGAAGAGTGCGGTTTTAAGGAGGAGGAAGTGACGGTGCCGAAAATCCACGATAATCTGAGCACAAAGCGAGTGTTGACGATGGAGTTCGCGGACGGGACCAGAGTCGATAACGTGGAAAAAATGCGAGAGAATAAAGTGGACGCGTATAAAGTCGCCAAGACGATTCAGGAAGCGTTCGCGACGTTGACGTTTGAACACGGTTTCGCGCACGGCGATCCTCATCCGGGGAATTTGTTGGTCGATAAAAACGGAAAAGTGACGATTTTGGACCACGGCGTTGTGCGGCGATTAGACGAACCGACGAGAGAAACGTGGTGCCAAGTGTGGTTGGCGTTAATTCGAAACGATGAAAACGAGATGCGAAACGCCGTGGAAAAGTTGGGGATAAATCCGGAAATGCACAGGTTTTTCGGGATTATCTTGGCGTTAGCGCCAGCCAGAGTGATTGAAGATCGGTTCAAGAAGGAAGACGAGAAGATGGCGGTAGTTTCATCTTCATCTTCTTCGTCTTTGTCTTCTTCCTCGTCCTATTCCTCCGCTGCAAATAAAGCCGACGTCGCCGCCGCCGCCACCGCGGAAAATAATGGAGCCTCGACGACTTTGACGACGACTCGAGAGAACAAACCAGCGAACAACAACGACAGTTTATCCATGAGCGACAAGCGCGAGATTTTCAAAACGGTACTCAAAGTAAAACTGGAAGACCAAAGTCAACTGTTCGAGTCGCTCCCGCGAGATTTACTCATGGTGCTCAAAGCGAACAATTTACTCCGATACGTCAACGAACAACTCGGATCGCCGGTGAATCGATTCCGCATCATCGCTCGAAGCGCGAAGAATGGACTCGAGAAACGCGAACGGATGAAAAACGACGCCGAACAGGCGTTGGAGATGGACAGCGCGAGAAAGAAAGGGTTGGGATATCGCACCAAAGAGTGGGCGCGAACGGTGAAAGATCGCGGATACGATAACGTCATGGTGATGTTGTTACCTGCGCAACTGTTCTTCACGAGGGGCAAACTCGCGTGGGCGTTTTGGCGTTCCTCTAAAGCGGCAAAATCATCCGCAGTTCTCACAAACGGTAAGTCATCAACGGTAGTATCAACGGCGGCGGGAGGGTCATCGACGACAGAAAGAAAAGCATAGAAGTATTAGAAACGAAATCTTAGTTAGTATAATATAGAGTTTAGTCGATATCTAAAAACAAATTTGGGCGGCGTAGCAAAAAGCGCTCAAGCGATTGAATTTTCTTTTTCTGCCATTTTCTCCAAAGCTTGACGCTCAATTTCCTCCAAGTCGAAATCCTCCTCCTCTTCCTCCTCTTCTTCTATTCTTTCATCTTCTCTATTATCTACCGATACTAATTCACCGTTCGCCTTCTTCTTAACTAATTCGTATACGCCTAAATCGCTCGCCGACGAGCCGTTTGCGTCCCTCACCTCCGGATCCGCCCCAGCTTCCAGCAAAACTTCCGCCACGTCTACTTGCTCGCAAATCGTCGCGTAATGCAACGCCGTCTTCCCTTTATCATCTACCGCCCCTATGTCCGCATCCAATTGCATCAGCTGAATCGTAATCGCCACGTCGCCGGTATCGGCGGCAAACATTAGGGGTGTTCTCCCTTTCGCGTCCCGTTGATTCGCGTCCGCTCCGGCTCGTAAACATTTCAGCAACTTATCAAAATCACCCTCCTTCGCGGCTTTAAGCAAGCTCGTTTCCTCTTCCCGCTCTTCTTCTTTCCCATCCTCTCCTTCTAATCTCCTCATCGTCGATTGACTCCTCCCAAACGCCCCGCCGCCACCGCCGTTCGTAGTATTAGACTTCTTCTTCGGACTCGGCAACAGCTCCAAATCGTCCAGTCGACTTTCCAAAACTCTCACGTACATCCTGCACGCGTCCACTTTCGTCATCCCTTTATGTTTCATCCACTCCGTAAACTTCGCGTACCCTTTGATATCCAATCGAGTCGGTCGTACCTTCACGTCGCAATCGCCTTTCGTCGCCTGTTTATAAATGCCGTAGAGTTCTAAGATGCAATCTTCCGGTACGGCGCCTTCGGCGATGCGCGTCGCCGCGTACGCCGCCGCCGCTTCAAATCCCGCGATAGCTTCTAAATCACTTCGAGTATTCGTAGGAGCAGAAGAACTACTACTCGAGGACGTTGTTGTTGTTCTCCCCCCGACGTCGTCGAATCGGTCTCTCGTTTGTTGAAACGCGACCGAAGATTCGTTCAGTTTCCTCTCGTTCGATGTCCCCCAGCTTAACAACGGGAACGTTCTCTCTTCTTTCATTCGCACGCGTCGGTACAGCTTTATCGCGAGAAAAGAGGTCAGAAATGCACCTGCGAACGATGTCGCGAGAGACGAAGGAGAAGAGGTAGAGGTCATTTTGTGACGCTTATTTTGATGCGCGGTGACGCGAAAATATACTTCACGCGCGAGTGCAACGATCGCTCGTAGTTTTTCACTTCCGTATCGATCTTATGGAATTTTCGTTGGTTTGCGTTTTGTTTCGTACACGATGCAGCGCGTTAAAGTCGTGTGCGTAATACAATGACGAATAGCACGATTTGAGCA
>JACLAB010014411.1_pt1 | contig 16115 bp, 7 predicted proteins | sample 8027921 | NCBI WGS metagenome assembly JACLAB01 (sample SAMN15725117, study PRJNA655200) | protist metagenome | isolation source: fluorescence activated cell sorting (FACS) single amplified genomes of... | place: USA: West Boothbay Harbor, Gulf of Maine | collected 2000-07-19 | reverse complement strand
CCGCCAAAATGGAAAAAGAAGAAAAACAACAACGACGGGGAAGAGGAGACAAAGAAGGAGATTATAAAAAAAGAACAGGAAAAGAAGTGCTTTCACGGCGTGAAATGCTTGAAGAAACAACTGAAGAAAGCGCTCAACTTTGAAGTCGGGAAACTGAAACGACGCGTGACGATGCATGATGAGAAGAAGAACAATAAGAACAACAACAACAACAACAACAGCAGTAAGAATACGAAAAAGTTGTCGTCGTCGGAGAAGAAAGCGACGGAAAAGCAGTTACAGGCGGCAAAGACGCTCTCTGTGGAGGACTTGGAATTCGTCGCGAAGAAGTTAGCGAACGACTGCTTTCGGGAAGCGAAAGGAGAAGACGAAGTAGAAAAAGGAGGAGAAGGGAAAGGAGAAGGCGGGATTTTACCGCCGCCGGCGTCATCGCGGCTGTCCTCCTCAAAAGAAGGAGGAAATGAAGATTTGCAGAGAGCAAAAGAAGTCGTCGCTCGACGCATCGCGCACGCCAACTGCGTGAAAGAAGAGATGGAGAGTTTGAAAGCGAGGATCCTGTTGGTGCAAACGCGTGCGACGCAAATCGAAGAGGCGCGAAAACGAAGCGAGGAGAGGCTGGAGAAGAAAAAGAAAAAGAAGGAAGAAGCGGCGAAGAGACGAGCGGAGGAAGAAGAGAAGAAGAAGAAGAAGAAGAAAAATGGTAACGGCAATAGTAACGATAATACAAACAGAGGCGATTCGGAGTCGTCAAGATCAGAATCCGAGGAGTCCGAGGAGGATGACGAGAAAAAATTTTCTTCGAGCGGCGGCGAGGAGAGCGACGATAGTCTGTCGCTTTCAGAAGAAACGAGACAAGCCATGCGCGAAGCAAGAGAAGAAGCGAAAGAGAAGAAGAAGAAGAAGAAGAAACGGAAGAAGAATATCGATGATGAGAACGACGATGATGACGACGACGACCCGTTGAAATCGGCGCCGTTACCGCCGCCAAAGAAGAAGAAGCAAAAAGCGAGAATGGGCCAAAGGCAACGTAGACTACTGGCCGAGCAACAGTACGGCAGAAGCGCAAAACACGTCATCGCTGAGCAAGAAAAAGTCGAGGAAGAGCAACGGAAAGCCGAAGAGGATCTCAAATCTATGCATCCCTCGTGGAAAGCTAAACGAATGGATGCAAAAAAGCCGATGATTATTCCTCTAGACAACAACGGGAAAGGTAAGAAAGTTGTGTTTGATAACGACGGTGGCGATCGTAGAAAGCACGCGGCCACGAGCACTCAAAAGAGAGAGTATAAAGTCAAAATGCAATCAACAACACCAGGTGATGACGACAAACCGTTACACCCCTCGTGGACTGCAAAGTTGAAGCTAGATCAAGATGCGTGGGGTGGCGGCACGATTCCGTTCGAAGGTAAAAAGAAAACCTTCGAGTAGAAAGGAGTGATGAGTAGCGCAGTAGTGATAGAAAGTAGTAATTAAATAGAAGTAGAAATACAGCACAACATACTAGGTACAGTACGCTTGCTTGTCTGAATCTTTGCTTACATTCACCTAAATTCTAAATTCTAACTAAATCGGCATATTCTGGGCAGACTTTCCTGCACTGCTTCAACAACTCGATCGCCTTTCCCCAATGCCCTTCGCTTTCTTCGTTTTGCGCTCGTTTGTGTAAATCGTACGCTCGTCGTCCGTTTTCGTCGTTGCACTTCTTCTCCACTCTTTCGTACATCACGTCCGTTCTGATGATTATTTTCAATGCGTTTTCACCAACCGGCGCGCCTTCGTGCACAATCTCTTGCCTAAATATCAACACGCTTCCTCTCTCGCACTTCGCCGCATCTCCGATCCAATCTTTCGGCCAACGATATCTAGATTGCTCGTCCACGTCAAAGTGCGACAACGAACTCTCTTTCGGCTGATTATAAAACAGACTCGTCTCCCCGCCTTCTTTGCACGTGTTCAAATATACCAACACGCTATAAAACGATCGACGGTTGAAACTCTCCACGGTCGCGCCGTCCGTGTGCGGGCTGAAATGTCCTTTTCCTACGTACTTATTGAACAATAAATGGTCGTTAATTCCGTTGGCCTTCCATTTACCTTCCAAACCGCTCTCGTGTAACGGATGATCTTCGTCGATGACGAGCTCTTCGTCCAAGATGAACTTTCTCACGCGCTTCCATAAATTTTCCGCAATCTCTTTCGATCGAACTTCCACCGTATCCGAGTTTCTAAACATAGACGTCGACGACGACTTTGAATCATTAATACGGGAAGTAGCTGATGTATCGTCGCTGCTCCAAAACGAATACCCGCGATCTGTCCTCTTTTCGATGCCTTCGATCAACTCTCGACACTCCTCGCTCGAGAGCACGTTCTTCAGCACGATTGCTTTCAATTCGTGCACTTCTTTGTTCTCCGTAACAGAACTACTACTCGTAGCCGCAGTAGCAGCGCATCTTCTGCACATGATTTGATTTCTTTCTTCTTCTTCGTCGTCGTCGTTTTCTTGGTTTAACCGCGGGGTTGTCGTTGTTGATGATAAACATCCGTGAAATCTCTCGTCCACAAAACTCTCTTTTTTCTCTTTCGGTCGGATGTTTGTAAAATCCACTCGAACGAATTGTTGTCCTCCTCCCACCGTCGTCATTTTGTCTCGTTCTTCTTCTTCTTCTTCTTCTTCTCTTTTTGAGGGGTTCACGCGGTAGTCAGACGACAGACATTTTGTGTCGTCCAACTCGTCGTCGTTGTTATTGTTGTTGTTGTTGTTGTTCAGAATTGTTGTGTGGTGTGAAAAACACAGCTGACAGCTGTGCACAACAAATCGGAAACTGAAAAAGTGCACAAATGCACTTTTTCTCTGCTTTCAAACGTTTGCTTCAGAAAAAAAAAAATAATACTAATGGCTTTTGCAAAGAAGAAGACAAAGAAGAAGAGTACTAACGACTTTGAGGAGGAGGAGGAGGACGATGCAGACGATCAACGACAAAAGAAGAAGACGAAAACAACAAAAAAAGATGACGACGATGATGATGATGATGAGAAGACAAAGAAGACGAGGACAAAGATAACGAAGGTAGCGCTGCTGAAAAACATCTTAATTTGCGGGACGCCAGGCACTGGGAAAAGCACGCTCGCGAAATTGGTTTTGGAAAAAGTCAACAACAACAACAACAACAACAACAAACGAATATGTTACGAATACGTCAACGTCGGCGATGTTTGCAAAGCGAAGAAATTCTACCACTCGTTCGACGAGAGATTGAACTCGTTCGTCATAGACGAGGATAAAATTCTGGACCACTTGGAACCTCTCGTTCGTCGAGGAGGGATGATTTTAGACTATCACTCGTCGGAGTTTTTCCCGGAACGATTTTTCTCTCACGTGATTGTTTTGACGTGCGGGAGGGAGAATACGAAAATTTTATACGAACGATTGGAGAAGAGAGACGGTTACACGAAAGAGAAGATTAGACAAAACGTGGAGTGCGAGATATTCGGGGAGTGCGTGGAAGAGGCGAAGGAGGCGTATACCGGGGATGGAGTCGTACACGTGCGATCGAACGAGACGGAGGAGGAGATGGAGGAGACCGTGAAGTTTATCGCGGAGGAGTTATTGGGCGCTAAATTGAGATGAACATCTACGGTACTACTGATACTATGCACTATGGATACACACTATCGCTATTAAACTAGAGCTTATGCGTGTAAACACGCCCAACGCTTAAAAAGAAGAAGAAGAAGAAGAAGAAGAAGAATCAATCATCTCCGCGCTCGTAAATCTCTCTCTTACTCTGAGCGTTCCTAACGTAGTTGTTTCACTATTTTCCTCGCACAAAAATATCCCTACTGATCTCCACTCTTTTCTTATGCCAAATCTTGTTTTCTTTATCAATAATTTACCCCTACGACTAACTTTCCCTCCCCACGCCATGCACTTACACGTGATTTCTTCCTCCGCGTCAAAAACTACATCGCCTTTCTCCAACCGTTCGTTCTGGCCGTCGCCTAAAATGATTGAAAACCTGAGCGTATCTCCATCTACGCTCCATTTTCTTTTCCCAGGAAGGATTTTCACGGGACAAAATGCCCCGACGCTTTCGATGTTGACCGTGTTGTCTTCTAAAAACTTTACCCGAATGGGTAAAATCACGCGTCTCCCGCTCGCCGCCCAATTCGGTGGCATCCAAGTTCCCACCTCTCGTCCAAAATCTAAAGTTATCAAGAAGGTTTTATTAATCAACTCCTTCTGCGCTTTGCCGTCTAATCCGAGCTTTTTCGTAACTTTCAAACCTTTCGTTCTCCCATCTCTGGCCGCGCACGCGACGTAGAAAATAAACGACCATTGCAACAAAGCCGAGAGCGTTCGCGCGGAGAAGACGTCTTCTTTACGAAGCGAAGGGAGAAGATTGCTCGTCGTGTTTGCGTTGAAAGAAGAAGATGGCACGCCGATATCGTATCGTTCATCTAATTCAAAATCTTCCTCCTTATTCGCGCTCAGTCGTAACGGTAACGGCGTCCTTTCATTTTTCGTATTTCTCGTCCTGTCCATTCGATTCATCTCGGAGAGTTTCTTTGGTGTTTCCTCTCTCATGTACGTCTTCTTTTCCATCCTCAACTCGAACGGATTTGTATCAGTATTCGTCGTCGGGTAGTACACAAAAGACGCGTTCGCCGGTTCAGGATTGATAATACTACCAACACCACCACCGCACAACAGAATCGTTGACGCTATCGCTCCAACCGCGAAACCCGGAAGACATCGCGGCGGACTTTCCGCCTCCTCGTTTTGTGCCTCGTCGTCGTCTTCTTCGTTTTCACCAACCACGACGACGCAAAATCTTCGTCTTCCTCCTCTTTTTGTTCTTCTTCTTCTTAAAAGTGTTACGTTTTTAGCGAAAGTTTTTGGTTGTTGTTTTGATGATGGTTTTACTACTACTCCTGGTGGTACGTGCGTTCGTTCGTTCGTTCTCATCATCATCGTCATCATCGTCTCTTCTTCAGTTTTTTGTTCAGAGAGAGAGAGAGAGAGAGGAGTCTATATGTGTGGTCAGAGGAGAGACAGAACTAGGAGGAATTACAGAAAGACAGGCCTTTTCATCACTTCGTGAGATTTTTTCAATAATTTTTCGATTTTTATGTGTTTTCTCGTCCATCCAACACACTTCCTCTCTTTCTCTCTTTTGTCGTCAAATCAAAATCATCTCATTCCTCGTCTCTCTAAATCGAAGAGGAAAGAAACACAACAGAGAAGAAGGAGAGAAAGAAGAAGACAAAGAAGAAGAAGACAAAGAAGAAGAAGAACGTTAGATAATAATAATAATAATAATAATAATAATAATAATAATAAATACTACGTAAGCGCAACAACAAAGGAGGAAACGCGAAGGAAAAAAAGAATGGCCGGAGAGAATGTGTTACCACCACCCCCATCAACATCGACGTTGTTGAATACTACAGGTGGTGTTGAAAACAACAACAACAACAACAACAACAACAACACGAATAAAACAAGTAAAGACGTCATCAAATACATAGAGCTTGGCGACGAAACGTACAACGTCCACGACGTCGTCTCCATGAAAGCACCGGAAGGAGAAAAGCCGTACATTGCGAAAATTTTACGCTTCGACGTGCACGCAGACGAGAAGGAGAAGAAGAAAGCGGACAAGAACAATGAAGACAAGAAAGAAACGGACGAAGAAATAGAGAACAGAGCGGATAAAATAAACGTGCACGTGTCGTGGTACTACCGACCGGAAGAATCGGCTTCGGGACGGAAAGCGTTCCACGGCGAACACGAGGTATTCGCGAGCGACCACACCGATTGGGTAAAAGCGAGCACGATTGAAAGTAAAATACACGTGTACACTTTAGCGGATTATCAAGAGTTGCAATCGGTCAACGAAAAATCTTTCTTCAGCAGGTTTGCCTACAAAGCGGCGACGAGCGAGTTTAAACCGGACCACGTGCAAGTATTTTGTAAGTGCTCGATGCCGTATAACCCGGATTTGTTCATGGTCGAGTGCGGCGAATGTAAAGAGTGGTTCCATCCCGAGTGCATTGGAACATCGAGAGAGGATCTGGATAAGAACTTGAAAAACAGCGATTCGGAGTGGTTTTGTGACGAGTGCGTTCGGACGCACAAGCGCCCGAAAATTACGTAAAAAATCGGACTGGACGAGAGAGGGAAGAGAGATTATGAGCGCGAAGTTCGACGACGCGAATTCGAAAGGCGAATGATTCAGTGCGCAAAGCAGTCGAGAGGGTTATTTTGACGATGACGAGCTAAACCAAGCGAGCCCGAAGATGAATTAGAATCGAGAGAGAAACATGGAGAAAGAGACTGGTTCGATCAAAGTTCTGACAGAGAAGGGTGTGAGAGATTCTGTCTGTGAAGAAGGTCTGAACACCTACAGTCCTACACTTTTTTTATATATAAGCCAATATATATAAGGCATTCGTTTATAAGCACACACACACACACACACACACACACGCACACACAACACGCGGACAACATAACACGGTAATAATGGAAACGACGACTGCAGACGACGCTAAAATATCCCTTCTGTCAAAGCTGATCGCGCAGAGCAGAGCAGAGCTGGACGAATTAGAGACGCACTTTGTCGTCCAGTCTTCTTCAGAAACGACGACAAATCAAAGTTTGCGGCCAACCTTTTCAACTTTGAAACAGTTGGTTCGTGAACTCGAAAAAGAAGGAGAAAAAGGAGAAGGAAAAGAAGAGAACTCGACGTCGTCGACGTTCAAACCACCGAAAGGTGCTGTTAGAATTCCCGGCATGGAAGCCGGGGGGGCGTTAGGGAAGGAGTTTCTACAGAATCTAAAGTTGAAGAATAATACGAATAATACGAAAGGAGAGGAAGAAGAGGGGGGAGACGAGGCGACGAGAGAACAATCAACGCCGGCGGCACCCAAGCCGGCTTGGATGATCGAATTAGCCGCGAAGAAAGCCGCCGCGCGAGCGAAAGAGGAGGAATGATGTTAATTCATCTATCTAATTAATGCATCTTATTCACCCAAAAATGTATTCGCCAAAGACAAAGGACCTTCTATGAACGCCGCAAGAATCCGAGAGATGCCAGATACCGCTCCAAATATGCTTCCTTCTGCCATACCAACCAAGCCTCTGCACTCGAGTCCAGTGATTGGATTCTGAATGATATCCATGACTGCTTTACAAACAGAGCCAACAACGCGCTCGGAATAGCGCGTGGGTAGAACGTTGCCGTCGACGACGTTGATTGATGATGATGGTAATGACATGATGTGACGGTCACGCACTGCTCTGCGTCGTTCATTTTCCAAGGAATCGAACTCTTCTACCCAACCGTCAGCGATCGATTTGATGCGATTTAAAGTTGTCATACCAGACCTCCCGAAAGCAGAAGTAACGCGAGCGAAAGCCTTCAAACCATTCCCTTCGCCTAATTCATGTACAGCGTGCCGAGTGGACTCCACTAAACGAGCGGGATCACCTAACAGAGCATTGTGCTTTATCAAATCTCGAATTCTTCCAACCGCTTGGTTTTTTACGTGTCTCTCTAAAGCTTTCAAAACCTCGTCCGGAAAGGCGAGCGCTTTCTGATTCTTGAAACCGCTCAAAGTAATTTTAGCCCGTTCAACCGCGGCTAGCTTTGAGAACAAAAACGGAACAAACGGCAATTCTGTAAAGGAAAGCACAATTGGCACGTCAGAAATAGAAAGCTTGTCTATTCGAAACAGCGCAGCATCTTCTATGGCTTTGAAGCTTTTACTCTTCACTTTCCTATTTCTCTCCATCTTGAGTCGCGTCTCTAGTTTTGGTTTTTCCAAGACATCCAGCGACTGGACACATACCGCGACAAATCCTGGAACTTTTTTCAGCAAACTTTCCTGCAAATCAATGCGCACGGGTGCAACATCAACATCTACGCGAGCGCCCGATCGCGTAACGCGACGTGAAAATACGCGCCCACTTAGTGTAAGCGTAATCGCGTTTCTTGCAGCGGTAAAATAAGTGGCTCCGATGTTCGCCGTCCTCATCTCGGCATTCGGCACGGAGAGAATAATGGATGATTCATTTTCTTCGCTCGAGCTCGATGTACAGATATCAATTCTTTCGACAATAAGATGCCCTTGAACGAGCGGGTCGGGCTCTTCTTCATCCTTACAATTTTTGGACAGCATCACTGATATGCCGTGCACTCTACCATTCACCAACTCTGTCTTTTTGTGTTGAGCAGAAAGCCCGATTGATGCAACTTTGATTTGAAAGCTCTCCAAAAAGAAAGGTTTTGTTCTCCAAGATAACGAAGATGAAGCTGTCGCTGATGACTTAGACACTGGCGACGATAGCAAATGAGAGACTGGTATCTTAGATGAAGACGAAGGCTTCTTCAGAGGAGAAACGACGAACTTGGGCGGAGGTGATGTCTGAAAAAATCCCTTAACACCTGGTAGTTCTTCTTCGTCGTCGTCGATATCGTCGCCGTCTTGATTTACGAAATGCTTACCTGCAATGACATCGATATTATAGCATCCATCTTCCTCAGACTCGTTAAACTGAACCGAAAAATGTACGTCATCTTTCGTCCGGTCTAAACTGAGAGCTCTCGTACATCGGCACCACGCCGTTGAAGCTGTGATTTCATCGGACCAATTCCATCTCTCCTGAGCAGATGATGCTGGGCGTATGCGAACACGCGGGGCATCCTCACTCTCTTCTGCACTTTCTTCTTTTCTCTCACCTTCACGGGCGTTGTCTTTCGTCATGCTGTTAGCAGGTTTCTTATTTCGCACGTGCGCTGTCTGTCCCGGCAGAAGGATAATCCCATCTGACTCTTCAAAATCAAATTCCTTAAATGCTACAATTTCGTCTGTGGAATTTGTTATCGTCCCTTTCGGACGCACAAAAATGTGAGCACATCCCCCGTCGGAATCCTCGTATATTGTCGTGATGACGTAGCTATAATAAGGTTTTACGTGTACTATTTTGAATTTCCCAGACGCGGGCGCAAGCTCAAACGGGTCTGACGCATACTCTTCACATCCTAGCGTGAATAGACCAAAGCCGCTGTCTCTCCGATGCCGTCGCGAATCGCCAAGTATTCTCGGATATTGTGTACTGTTCTTCATTGCCAAAATCTTGCCTCCGGAGGATGACGAAGGTAAGGCATAAGGTGCAGAATCAGATGAAAATCGAGATAAATGTGAGGAAACTCCTGCGGAAGATACACCAAAAGCATTTGGAGAAGGCGTTTGGAACCTAGCGCTCAAGTTCGCTCGAACTGGAGTCGATGTGAATGATGCTTCTAAATCGGAAGAAGAAAACGACGTAGAATGCATTCGATTAAAGAGCACTGCTTTCGAAGATAAATCAGATGCAGCGGTGTGTTCAAATGCCTTTTCCGTGGTTCCAATTCTTCCCATCTCATTGACACTTGTAGATGGTGGCGTTGGAGGACAAACTACAGTGTTTGCGCTTGATTCATCGAGTGAGCCCAATCTATCGTTGTACTTGCCGCTCGTAATGCTTTTCATGTCCGCGTATTTAAGCGTGAGCGACTGCGTCGTCAAATTTGTCAACGTCATAGCGCACGCGATTGATACTACTCTCGAGCTCGTATTTTTGTCCAAGTACACGGAGCATTCCAAAGTCGTCACATCCTCGTCGCTCCTATCGTTAGTATTTCTACGAATAGACGGAGACATATGTCTGAATACTTTGAGAGGATTTTGTCGTCGTGACAAGTTTGAAAATGTGGGGATGTATATAGAACTTCTCGCACAGACGTATCCCAAGGGAACAAACGATAAAGTAGCTGCGTCCAAGACATCTTCAGACTCTTCTATAATCGCTGTCGATCGAGGAGCAACAACAAAAGAAGAAAACTTCCGATTTCCAGATAAGAAACTTGCCTTTATTGGGACCGGTAGATGATTTCTCAGCTCTAAGGGCGCAACAAAAGCAATTGTCCGTGTGACAGATTCTTCGTCGGAAGATATCACAATCGCACATCGCCTCGCATTTACTGGTATGAATGAATCGACGGAATGAAGTGAGATTTCATCACTTGGCAGTAAGGAGAATGCCCCTTCGCCCTCAAATTTCCAAACGAACGAATCTAAGCTGGCAAGCGATAATGGAAGGTATTTATACTCTCCAGCCTCAATTGGGCCAAACGTCGATTTTCCGGCGAAAGATAACACCACTGGCTTTAACGTTGAATTCTGAACAACAACATTCGAACGCAATACCACCTCTCTTTGCTCAACTGCGTTTTCGCGACATCGAATCTCCGCTACTAACGAACACGAGTCTCCCTCTGTGCCACCCCAGACCGATTTTGGCAACGCTTCGCATTTCCGGGCTTTAGATTCCAAATCAGCCAATGATAGATAATGTCGCGATTCTGGGGCATTGGTCAGACGAATCTTCAAGCCAATAACAGTCGGTAAGCGAAATAATGACAATCCAGAACGCTCATATCCGTATTCGTTGCTCATTCCCAACGGCGACGCAAGCGAAGATAAGTCGCCATCTCCCAGTCTCTCTAGGTATTCAGATGCATCATCTTTCCACGAATCTCCGTAACGAACCGCAACCTCTCCGTTTGAGACGCATGTTCCGCCCAATGAAGTGTCCATGTTTGTCAAAAATTCGTAGCTAAGATCTACTCCGGAAGAATTGTTCAGCCAGAAGCACTGAAAGGGCTCAACCGCGCGGGTATCTCGCGCTCGGGAAGCAGATCTCAAACTGTCACAATTTACTATGGCATTGGAAACTGCTAATGACTCAAGTATCGTTTTTCGAACTACGAAATCAATGGAAGAAGTTGTTAGGATGAACGATTTGTTTCCAGTTTCCACAGAACTTTTCAATGCAACTGGCTCCAAGGCAAATTCCCAGTTGCGTTTCAACGTGTCATATGTGCCCCCGCAGACCTGGAAAGATACTGATAAAGAAAGTGGAATGACTTTATTTTCTTTCATTGTATGGTTGATATGATTTGCTTCTAGGGAATCTTTGCTTCTCTTTGTGCAATTCACGTACGTGTTCGTTAAAGAAGCGAAAGAGACCGGAACCGGGTGCTCCATACTGTATCGATCATCATCGATACGCACGCTAATGCGACGGATACCAAGTTTAGTAGAATCGGGCAGATTTTTGACAAAGTTCGTATTGTCTCCTTCGCTATTTTCGGTTCTGCTCGGGTTCGTTTCCATACTGCGCTCTGATATCAAAGATGAAGAAGATGCCGATGATAGAGATGAGAGTGGACGATCTTTGTCGGCGGAGGGAAGCACCACTGTTCGTCTACAAACCCTATCAAGCTCTGAGACGACGTTCTTGATGAACGAATCTACGATACTGATATGGGTCGATGTCAAGCGAGCGTCAATATGCGCGACGTTGACTTCTAAATCATCGGGATCCTGTCGTCTTTCGATATGGATCGATTTTACCTCCAGTAATCGACTCGATGTTCTCAACATTCGAATAGCTTCTTGCGCGCCGTATTTACTTTTACCGGCGCATACGTAAAATTCATCGATGACAACATCTACTCCGGTCGAAAGATCCACCGACGCATCAAAGTCGGCAATTATCACATTACTCATTGCTTCAAATTGCCAAGGTACGGTTACAGACCATTGTCCTGAAAATGTTCTAAAGTCAGTGGAGGCCATTACATTCACTCTGGAAATAGAAGCCGACTGATGGTATCCATCCTCTGTCGTGAAAGCCAAATTGATTTCGTTCATCTTCACATATGCTTCACTCGTAATCGAAACGGGAACAGTTCTTAGTTCAACACCGCCTGGGATATTCATAGAGATGGATCCAGCATTTTTGTGCTCAAAAAGCGAACTCACCACCGAGATTCGTTCGAGTTTGCCTGTGACGATTGACTTCGAATCAGTAACCTCCAAAACTGCTCTTGCAACATAGTCCACGCATGGAGGAACATCGTCAATAAGCAATACACGTCGCGTTGGCAAATCGCTCCATCGCATGTTGGGTGCCTCCAGCGCATGTGATGACGGAGCGTGCTGTGATTGCAAAGAAAAACTTTCCCGATTCGAATCACTTTGAGTTTCTGTCGTTGCTGAACTGAATTTTCGAATCATAGCAACGCAGTCATAAAGAGATGCATCAACCTCAATACCACCGATATCTGCATGGACGTATACATTTTCATCTCTGCGTTCTGCTCTCGATATTGAAATATTTGAAACAGTTGCTGCTATAGTGTTACTTTCACAAAGTACCGAAAATGAATCGATTTTCACTGTGGACCAAGCTATCGGCTCTTCCTTTATGGTCGTAGAAGCTGCATCAAAAGCGAGACCCTTCACTTTGACCCGTAACCAAAAGTCGGGCTCCTCGTCAATATATTTACCATTACCGTTCACATCGAGAATTTCTAAGTCAATATCAGGCAAAGATACCCTGGCGTCCAGTGTAATCGGAGGCGCAATCATCGCAGAAACTTTGAACAGTTTGTCCGAACGCCAGTTGGATACATCCATTTTGTTCACCTGCATGCGTGAAAAAATATCAAATAGCATGGCGAGACTCTTAACATCTGAAGGTAAAATAGATAAAGAGATGGGGTCAAAGCGCTGAACTGCAAGTCGCTGGGTACGATTTACCGTATTTTTCTCGGAAATAATTGCTGCGCTCCAACCATTCAAGATGAAGGTCTTGTCACCGGATATGTTTGTCCCGATGCACATGTTGTCAACCGAAAACGAGCTTTTCATCGTTCCTACTAAATTTTCTAATTCGTTTAACGATGCAATATCACCAATATCTTTCGCAGATTCCAGTAAGTCGTTCATATACGTGTCTCTTCCTACGAAGACATTGATTTCATCATTCTCGTCTCTTACGACACCACCAGAAGTCGAAGTTAATCTATCAAATCCAGCACAAAGTAAAGGTTCTCTCGTTTCATTGTGCACCAAACACACCGATAAACCTTCTAGAGTAATATCCATTTGCTTAGCGTATTCTTTAGCCTCCAACAACGCTTCAACCGTCTGCAAACGAGAACTCGTATTCAATTTCAAGGCTTCACAAAGCGGGAACAGAGTAGCACTCAATCTATTTGCAAAAAGCGAGCTCTTTGGAACTTTATTTACCGCAAACTGTAGAATCAGCTCCAAAGATACCGAATCAATCACAACATTTAACGGAGCGACTACGAGAGATGTTATATTTTGACCTTCACTCGTTTCAAGAGTGATTGACGCATGTTTATGGTTGTCCTTCCCTCGGAGAATTTCCGTCATCTTATCACCCGATACTACGTAAGCAGAAAAACTTTGCAAAACAACTTTGAGATCAGAACTATTGCTTTCCATGGGATCAAGGGTCTCCTCTTCATTGACTCGAACATAGACTTTGTCGTATACTAACTCTATGCACTTATCGGCTCCAAAATTATCGTGCAGTCGAACAGAAAGTTTTGGTATCGCTACTTGGAAAACACAATCTGTGTGCTCCATAATTTGTTGGTGCAGTTTGATGCGCGCAGCTTGCCTAGGTTTATTTAACTTCGATCGTTTATACCGTTGCCGTCGTTGTCCACGTTGATGCATGTGTTCGATAGTTGTGAATGACAGTTTTGTCGCTACAGACGCGGTAGCTTCCAAACCTCGCTTTAGTCTACGCCGCAAATGAAGGCCCGTCAGTGTACTAGATGACTTGAAGCCAAGACTAGCGAAGATTTCTTCTTCCTCGGCGTATTCTGCGTCATCATCTTGGTCCATATCATCATATGTATCGTTACTACAACCATCGTCATCATAATCATCACTACCAGTCGTATTGGATGACGAAGAAGCAATGATGGCGTCTTTAACTATTTCTGATAATCGCTGAGAAGTGTCCTTGGATTTCGCCTCTGTCCTCTTTCTTGACGGGCCGCGTTGATTAGGCGTTGACTTCTTGGACTCTCTTCTTCCTCTCAGGACTGCACGTTTTGCATACTGCCACCACTCTTTCCAACTTTTTCCATCCTTATTTAATGGTCTTTTCGCAAATGCATATTCTATTCTCTTTTTCCAAACCTTCAGTGCGGATTCTAGATGGGCAATTGAGATGAGCTGAGCGGGCGTTAAGGCTAGGTGAATCGCGTCATCGTTCACAGCGACAATCGCAGCGGCAAAACCACGATTCTTCTTACGCCGAGAAACTCTGAGAAGCAAAGTGGTATTATCAATACGTATCAAGGTCGGTGATGGTGATCCTTCATGCGAATGCTCTTTAGCAGGTGATGAAATCGTAAGGAAAGGGTGTTCCGGAAACCAGCCTCTCGGCGTACGACAATCGCACTCTAACGCAACGCGGAATCCGGTAACGTCTATGGATTTAACTCGCGTTTCCATAAAATCAACAGATGACGCTTGGCTGTAGAATGCGCTCGCTATTTCCGAAGATTTACTATCTGCATCGTCATCGTTCGGATTCGCGATTCGTAAGCAGTCCAGGCGTATGGAAAATTCTGAAAGATGTTTCGTTTCGTCGTCGTCACTGTCTTCTGTCTGTTCTTTTTCTCGTTTTGGTGATATGTCTTTGAAAATGATAGTTACGTTCTCTAACTCTACGTGCATACTTGCAAACAGAGGTGCCCAAATAGCCATCAATGCGGGATCTTCCTGCATTGATGCGATGTCGTCTATACTCTTCTGAAGCTTTTCTCTCGCGATATCTTCTGCTTCCGTAGAAGACGCCGCCGCGCCAAACGCTCGGAACCAATCATCCTCTTCCCGCGGAGAACACTGTATCACAACATCACTCACTCGAATATTTATCGGATGCCTACGTGCATACCACGTTTTCCAATCCATAGATAGCGATAAGTTTCCAATCGTTCCCTTCGTGATGGAAAATGGTAGTTGCAACGAAGAGTCGTTGTTCAAATTTGAAGCATTTAAGCAGATATTTTCCAAGTTTACGTTCCCAGACCACACTGAAGTCGAGACAGACGTTCTGTCCAAACCAACGATATAGTTACGGAGCACCCGTTCCAATATCGGTGCCACTATGTAATTCATTCTGTGCGTTGTGTGCGTTCAATTTTCGTTTTGTTCGCTTTTTTCAATTTTGCAGTTTTCATCGCGCGCTCTCTTTTATCACTTGTTCAGGTCCATTGTTATATTAGCGAGCGACTATCAGATTTGTCTTGGAAAGACCGAAACATCAACACGAATATTGGGTTGGACAGAGCGCAATTTGCGCTCCGAAAAGATGGAAATAGGCTATATATATGGCGAATTGTCAATATGTAAAAACATTACTCTCTCACTGACTAATAAAGAGGAAGAGAAAGGGACAGGTGTGAATTTGCGTGTCAGCGTATGATTAAAATTTTACTTTCATCTTCGATCTGTCAATCGTGACGATACCTTCCTTCGTACGAAGCGTCGGGATGTCAAAACTTATACCTTTTGCGCAACTAATCTCGCGCTTGAGCACTTCTTCCTGCATGGCTTTCCGCTTTTTCTCGGATTCGAGGTATTCTGCCGTCGCTTTGGAAAGCTGCGTCTCGAGCGCCCGAATCTTGAGCACGTCGCACTCTCTAGATTCTCGCGCATTGTATTTACGTTTCCATTTTTCGGAGTTCGCATTCGCGGACGTCGTGTTTAAGCGCTCCTCTTCGATGGTATCGCGGTGAATAGCTTTCATGTTCTCCACGTAATTTCTGTGGTCTTTTCGTAGATTTGAAATAAAGTCTCGGTGACTTGCGCTTAATTTTTCCTTCTCGAGTGCATTCGCCGATCGCTCGGCGCTGATTTGGTCGTTAAAGGCTTGGATTTTGCTTAAAAGCGTTGCTTCGCGAGTATTACTTTCGTCGATGTCCGATTGATGTGCCAATTTTACCTCTTCCAATGATTTCGCCCACGCTTCGTTCTCAGATTTGCGAACGTTTTCGAGTCGGTTCTCGAGTGCACGCAACGATTTCTCCAGATTATTCTGATAGCTCGTCGTGATTTGTTTCGTTTGACTTTGAAAATAGGCTTCCATGCCAGAAATTTTCGTTTCGCTGGCTCTCGCCCTTTCTTCAATCTCTTTCCGTAAGGTGGAAACTGTTCCTTCATGGCAG
>JACLAB010006522.1_pt1 | contig 16134 bp, 12 predicted proteins | sample 8027921 | NCBI WGS metagenome assembly JACLAB01 (sample SAMN15725117, study PRJNA655200) | protist metagenome | isolation source: fluorescence activated cell sorting (FACS) single amplified genomes of... | place: USA: West Boothbay Harbor, Gulf of Maine | collected 2000-07-19 | reverse complement strand
GTCAATATCGAGGCGCTTTCTGGTCGGCGAGTCGCGGTTGACGCCTCAATATGGCTAGTCCAGTTCATCAAAGCGATGCGAGACGAACAAGGGGACATGATTCACAACGCTCACGTTCTGGGGTATGGTTCTTTCCTCCATTTCCCCCAGGATTTTCTCTCTTGTTTGGACTGAGTGTCCATTCGTCGTGTTCTCTCTTTGTCTCAATGTTTTTTTATCTATGACCCTCCTTGAAGCTTTTTCCGGCGCATCTGCCGTCTCCTGTACCATGGATTATTACCTGTATTTGTCTTTGATGGTGCCACGCCTACATTAAAGCGCCGGACCACCTCAGCTCGCCGTCACTCACGCGTCAGCAGAAAAGTGCAGGCCAGACGGATCGCAGAAAAACTTCTGGTTAACTCAATGAAGACAAATATGCTGAAGCGTGACTCTGACTTTTTGCAAGACCATATGGACGACGGCGGCCGCCGCGAGCAACTCCGATTTGATGGCTCTCTTCTCGGTGCTGACGGGATGGCCCGAAAGAAACCCCGTAAAACTACGCGCCGGAGTGGGTCGCTTCAACAGCCTTTTCCAACCGACAGCCTCACCGATAAAGCAAGGCCAGACACCACAAGTCCAGTTGATTACATAGGTTTACAGGAGACTGACGGCAATGGTACATATGATTTCCGCCAAAGAGATGAAATGCTGATTCCAGGGATGGATGATGTCCATCAAGATGTGCTTTTGACGCTACCACCATCTGCACAAATGGACATGTTGATTAAAATTCGCGAACAACGTGTTGCAGAAAACCGTTCACACTTCCAGACTTTATCCGGCAAGATCGAAGACTTTTCAGAACTTCAGATGAATAGCTATCTGAAATCAAGCAATATTCGGCAGCAAATGGAGGCGGCGACTGTGTCCGCAAACGTAAGATGCATGTCAGATGCTATCAAGGAATCGGCAGGATTCAGGACTGATGGGACATATCGCATGAAGAAGAATTGCATTGCGTCCACTGTCAACCGTGAATACTTGCTTACAGAACCAGATAAAATTGTCGCCCAAAATCGTGCTCACTTGCCACGTGTCTGTAAGGAAATTCACGCTGACTCTGTTACTGGTCTGGAGAGGGCAGGTCTCTCGAAATGGAGACAAAATCATGGGACATTTCAAAACGATGAGGAGAAGGTGGCTATTCGGTCCTGTGGGGTTCATCTGGACGATATGCATTTTCCTGCTACTGAAACAGCTCCACCGGGTGCAAGTATTCCTCATACTTTAGCGAAAATACCTGGAAAACAGCTGAGAGCTAATAAAAATAGCGCAACTCTTGACTTCACCTTTGAGTCGTTAGATGCAGCAAGTGGGGGAATCGATCCACTTTTTGAAGGCGAAAGCAAGAGAGCACACCTGAGTACTCAGAATACATTCCAGGATACTTTTTCAAGTGCACATGGAGGCGGTGGGAACGTCACTTACAGATTACTAGAAGATGATGGCAATATTCCAAAAGGATCTTCTGCATGTGAGATTGAACAGTTTTGGAGACCCATAAACGAAAGTGAATTACCCCTCGATCATCCCCCAAGATGTCTCAAGCACAGAAATAATTTGAATGAAATATCTTCTTTCGAATTGACCGAGGAAGAAACCGCTCAAGGCTGGCAGTCGCGTGATGTCTTTTTGGGAGATAAGATACCTGTGCATGCGCCTACGAGCCAAGATAGAATAACAATGACATCATCCGCAAAAGACCCTGTATCTTTCTTTGAGAGCAAAAGCAAAGTTAAACCAGTTTCAGAGGTTGCTGATGATGAACAAGTTATTTGTGATGCGCAGTTATCGGGGAAGACCAAGACTGGAAAGTCAGCAAAGCACATGCTCTCGGGCGGCAATGCCTCATATTATTCGCAGCCTATAGTGGCTCACACCTCTGATGATATATTCCATCTGTCAGCAGAGATCCCAGTGCAAGTTTCAATTTTCCTCCGAAATGAGGACGAGGCAATTGAATTCCGATCCATTGACACTTTTGAGGTCGAATTGACTCGTGCGCTTGACCGCTGTACTTCCCTTCTTACTCGGGTTGTCTTTGGAGAGGCAGGCGCAGTTGTTAAGTGCCAAGGATTCAGATTTGACACATCTGCCCCAATAGCAAACTCATTTGGGAAAATTATCATCGCATGCCATCGCGTGACTGGAATGTATCCGACCCAGTTCAAGATGATGCGCAAAGAACATGGCAAGAGCTGTTGTAATCAGCTTCACACGGTAATACCGGATTGCGCATCAAATTCATGTAGTGATCTACTGGTCGATATGTTCGTCAGGGATGCAAAGGCAGAACGAAAACAATTACAGATTGATAAAAGAAATGCTGAACGTGGAGCAGATGCCCCATCAGAGGGCATGTATCGTCAAATTCAGGAACTTCTCAGCCTGTTTGGGATTCCATATGTAATTGCTCCGCAGGAGGCAGAGGCGCAATGCGCGTGGCTGAACTCAGAGGGTCTTGTAGATGCAGTCATTACAGATGACAGTGATGCATTTTTATTTGGGGCGAAGACCATTTACCGCCATGTATTCCAGAGTAAGAAGTATGTGGAGGTTTATTCTGCAGATGGAATTCAACATGATCTTGGCATTGATCGCGCAAAGATGGCTGAACTGGCCCTGCTGCTGGGATCGGACTACACTGAAGGCATCTCTGGTGTTGGAATCGTGAATGCCCTCGAGATTGTCACCTCCTTTCCAGGACTAAATGGGCTCAAGGAATTCCGCGACTGGGCAGAAAACCAAGATCTATCTGACCATGCTGTGAGTACTCCAAACCTGGAAGAGACAACTCCTCGACGGCAAAGGTTGATCAATGGCCTGACGAAACCTGAAAAACATAGAAAAATGGGACGTGTTACAGAACAACACTTGTACATGTGTGACAAAAATGGATGGATGGAGTGTGCAGAAATTACATCTCGCCGCCAAAGCTTTAAGAGAGGTCACCAGACGATGAAAAGAAGTTGGCGGATCCCCGATGACTTTCCTTCCTCTGCAGTGCTTGAGGCTTACGAAAAGCCAGCAGTTGATCGGTCAAGGGAGCCCCTACTATGGGGAAAGCCCAATCTAAACCTATTGAGAGCATTCTGTTGCAATCAGTTTCACTGGCAGCACACAAAAATTGATGAGCTAATCCTGCCCGTGCTTGCTCTCTGGAAAAAGGTTGCTCAACAAAGTCGCATAGATAACTTCTTTTCTGCTGCAGATAACACAAATGTATGCACTCAACAGTTTGCAAAATATCGTTCAGCGCGTATTCAAAAAGCTGTCGCTGATCTGACTCGCAAGTCACTGAAATAGGAGACGATGGCCAATAAAAGGAGGCAACTGGGCAGATAGAGCATTAACCTTTGATTTCAACTATACTACGAAGGTATGATTCAAGAACTTTTCTCAGTTTCACTGGCATATGCTGGTAGGACCATTTTGCATGTGGTTCAGGGACACCACAGGAGAGAGTGACAAAGTGGGCATATGCCGCCACCTCGGAGCTCGCTGCGAATGGCTCTGCGCGTGCAAATCAAACAACTCATCACCGCGTCCATGGCAGTAATATTCCGACGAGAAAAGTCACGAGCGGCAAGAAGTTATGTCAATATATGGCAAGGCATGAGAAACCACGAATTAAGTCTCACCTGCCACTTGCGATGCAAATGTCATCAGAGTCCAAATTGCTTCTTGTATCAGTCCACGGGACTGCTTTGTCTTCTGGCAGGCGCATACCGACAGGTGTATATGAAGAATGCCAAATGAAGGGACGCGTAATTAATTCAAGCTCTTCATTATTATCTTGGTCTTGGAAATTAATGTAATAATAAGTAAAAAATGAGTTACCTTTGAAAATATTTCAGTTGTAAGCTCAGATGTGATTATTTTCTTGTTGAGCGCAGGATCTGTTCGAAGCTTCATGCATGCCTTACCGCATACGCTGTAGTTCCCACTGTAATACGCTGCCAATGCGATCAGGGATTGTGAACGACTGGCATCCACACAGTCTCTGTATTTTTCGAGCACAAGAGAAGTTCGCCTTGCGTAGTCGAATTGACCATCATAAAGCTGTCGATGAGCGAGAAGTAAAAAATGGTACGCCTCAGCTTTTCGCCAATAGCACGTGTGCGCACAAGTTTCTGCATACAAAGGACAGAAAAAGTTTCATAGAGGTGTTGTGAAAAACGTAATCATGAAGGATTAGTATCTACGCTTGTGAACAGCACAGTTACGGTTCAAGCCTAAATCGCACCCTCTCCTTGTTTTGTGGAAGAATTGCGAGTCAAGGATTGATCGACTTTTCTTGCCTGCGAATATTTGCCGAAGTTGATGGTCAGTTTGCGCAATGCGCACTTCAAATCACTGTTTGCGCGCTCACCTCAAGCGCGCCCAAAACATATATTTTCTTCATATATGCTGTGCTATTCTTCACAGTGCCAGACTCCATTTCAAATTGTGATAACAACTGAAGCATAATTTCATGATCATTCGTTTTCCTGTGATGATCGGCTGCACGGAGCTCCATTCCTGCCTGCAAAAGATATACGTATCTTTCGAGCATTCCCTACAAAAATTGCTTGCGTTGAAACAATCAATGAGAATCAGGACAACATAGTACAGTAATGTCGGGGTGGGTTCAACTGTTTGAAATTATCACTTGCCGTCATCTGACAGTTATGTTCCTTGACAAGACTGAAAGCAGAGTCCCAATGATTGAGTAGAACACATGCATCTATCGCAGAATTTATGTCTGACGAGCTTATGTATGCATGAATAGCCTGGCTACACATGCCTGCGCCACAAAACATGCTCCCAATGTTTGACAACATTTCATTGTTTCCTATTGTGATACTTACGACCTTCTCTAGTTCCTTATATTCTTCCAATAAATAGTAGCAGTCAATCAGTTTCCTTAGATTGTTGGACCTGAAGTAATATAATGCAGCTCGATCCCATTTTTGCCGCTCGAAAAAGTAGTTTCCAATGTTATTCAACGCAACCACGTGAGTCAAGTTATTCTTGTCACCGGCACGTAGCATTTTTTCAACTTTGAACCAGTCGCCAAGTTTAATCCGCATGGCTAAAGATAGATCAAAACGATCCATGCTTGCGAAAAGAGCTTCGGCCTCGTCAAAAAGTTGAAAGTATGCTGAAATTTCAGCGCGTTGTTGATTCTTATCACGAATCATCTAAAGTAGGGAACCGTCAGCAAATTCTTTTTTTTCTCGACAGCGGCAAACTGGCAAGAATAAGACCAATTAATGAGCGAACATACCTTCAGCCTTCTCACGAACCCTATGCCATGAGTGTCATTAAAACATGCGAACGAACTTTCTGCAACGTCAAAGTCAAGCTTCTGTAAAGCACAATGAGCAAGCAGCTGCCACAGACGCTGATGGCCGTTATTTTGTACAAATCGCCTCGAATCCTTCAAGAAAGGCCCAACAAAAAGAATAAAATTAAGATATCATCAGATTTCACAGCTTTTAGAAAGAATTAGCTGCCTTCCTGAAGGGAAATGTCGTTTAGTATCAGCGCGCGGGTGTCCCTGAGAGATTTTGTTTCAAATTTAACTATTTGCTCCGCGCTTGGTGTTTGGGGATTTTGCATGATATCCTCGAGCAAAACGGCTTTAATCTCCAGGTCACAGAAGTCAAAAATATGCCCTGAAGTGAGAACCTGTTGTCGGTTGTATAAAATGTCGGTTAGAAGTTTAGGGTTAGATATACGGCAAAAAATGAAGAGCAAACTGAATGCTGACAACTAATAAAGGAGGAGAGCGCACCGGCTCCTCCGGATCACTGTTTCGGAACACATACATCCGAGTCTTCTCCATGACAACATAGAGATTAGGCTCATCCTTACTCCAATAGATTCCAAAACAATCTTTTCGCTGATTTGACACGACCATTTCTTGGTTGCGAAAAATATTGGACGAAACGGTTTCAAGGTCAAGAACTGTCAACACTCCGTCAACATCTATGACACTAAATTTGGTGTCGTTACAATTCAAGGACATGTGCTGCAAGGATCCACGTTCAGTTATCACAAATTACCGAAAAAGAAATCGCTTCTCACGCGCGGGCGGATGTTTACTGCGTATGTGGCTTCGTGTTGTAAGTGAGGCAAACCATAGCGTCGCACAGCACCGGACTGCATGCCTACCAGGAGCATCTGTGAAAATATATTCTGTCAAGTATGATATGACAATACCCGGCTTGGTCATGAGCTCATCACGTTTCTCACCTTCTCAGATGCGGCCAAAGAACATATGCTATCACACGAGATAAAGCGACTCAAAGTAGGGTGCATCGCGTATTGAAACATAAGAATGTGAAGAACATCAACGAATCAGCGGACAACTCACCTGAATTCCGGTTTCAGATGTCCACTCCCTGGATCAACGCCCGCGTCTATCGGCTCTCGAATACTGTCATTCTGACGAATAATTTGTAGATTGACTATTTTCTTGCATTCGCTGGCATTATAATCCCACAAGTTAACATGCGAATCAGTTGCTGTAATCAGATGAGATGCTGTCATGACGCAAAATAGGGGTTTTTCCTTGAAAGAAATACAGTCAACACGAGAGAAGCAAATGACAAACACGTCCACATGACGCACTTCTACGTAGCTACTAGTTAAAGCTGCACCCTTGGCGTCACAAATGATCAAGGCAAACATATTCTTCATGGCAGCCTCAGTAATCAAAACGCAAAGGTCCCCGAAAGCACAAATATCAATCAATCCATGTACATATTTGGCGAACCGTTCATTTGATTTCGTATTCCAAAAAGCGACGCACTTCTCATCTTTCCCTGGCTTGTCGAAAGCATAAACTAGCACATCGTCAAAAAAGCTCCATTGGTATTGGGGCCGAATGTCTGCGAAATAGATGAAGCTGTCTACAGCGAGAGCAATCCGCGTTCCGCTACCTTCCCATGCAATGGATTTTATCCCGTTTCCAGGTACACGGAGTGACCGGAGTAGCTGACCATGTGGACTATAGAACTGAACAGCACTTATCTGACGACCAGCAGAATTAGCTTGGGTGCCTTGACAGAGAAGGGCGAGCATGAGGAAAAAGTTTGGCAAATAATATTTGTGCTGTGTATTTCCTCACCCGCGACTGCCAGGATAGACCCTGATATATTCCATCTGATCTGGAAGAGCATAAAAGTTTTAAAAAATGTCGAAATGTATGAAAGATTAGAGCTTGCCTTCGGGGCAGTCAATCCTGTCTGAAATAGTGCCGGTTGACAATCGCCGACATCTGACATCACCTGGATGCTTCCATTTTCAAACCCAAGAGCCTGAGGAAAAACATGCTTCCGTGCTAAAAACAGGTGCTAAATCTTAGTAATGTACCATACCAGTCTTGACCGCACATAACTCGCCGAATGCCCGGCGCTTTCATGCCAATCAATCCCTGTGATCCGGGCCAGACCATATTGGTCTGGAATAAGGATTGAAAGATTTGAAAGATGATTTCCATTCTCATCGTAGACACGGCATTCTCCGCAGACACTGCAGAAAATGATTGTCCGACCATCTGGAGACCATTCGACGAGCGCGAGCTCAAGATTGACATCTCGGCTCCACATTCTTTTCCCATCGACTGAACCAACAATCACAGCCCCATCTTCATAAACAATACATATTTTTTTGCCATCTTTTGTCCACTTCATGTCACGAACAACGGACTTGTTTCGATTGTTGATCATTTCCTCGAACCACATTCCCTTGAGACCAGAAGAGAAAGAGTCTCTCATCAGTTATCAGTGGTCGCTGAACACAAACTGCAATTCGGAAAGCTGCAAACCTTATGAAGCATCCATACAATTATTAAGCCATGCTGATCACTGGTTGTTAATTTTTCGTGCTCGTCATTCCACTCGACATTCAAAACAGTTCCTGCTTCAACGTTGCTTCACTATTACAATGTGCACAGAAGGTTCTGAAACAAACGCCTACTGACCTTCATGACCGGTCAGTGTTTGGTTCATGGAAAGATTGCCCCCATCCCCGTTCTAAAATTGAATACGTCGTGATATTCAATCTATCACAAGACCCAAGGATGACGTACCTTCGGACGGTCGACGAGCAGCACCTTCAGCAAACCATTTTCGCCCCCACAAGCAAGCCATCCCTATAATCAGAATAGCAATTCTTAGCCATTCTTCAGATTGATACAGTTTATTTATGCACTAACCTTGGCGTTGCTCCACGAAACACAACTCAACCGGACGCCACTCGGGAGAGCGATCTTCTTACTGCAGCCAGAGAATTCGAGTTATGATATAGGATGTAACGGCATTTAATCCGAATATTGCACACCTTAGATACACAAGCATTATGCCCTTAGATACACGAGCATTATTTGCGATGGCGCAGAAGAAGAAATGCAATCTATAGAATCGACCACGTGCGCGGGACTCTTATTAGCGAAGCATGCAAAGAAGCGGCAAAAAATTAACTGTAACACATTTTTATTCTCTGAGATGCGATGAATAATTATAATATAATATATATCTATCTTCGTTCGTAATAATAATAACTTTACAGGATCGAACGAGGACTGTGTGTGATTCGCTCCATGTGGGTCGGCATAGCCTCAGAGGGATAGATGGTTAATTGTGGTATGCGTTGAACTAATTACACTCGTAATGACGTGAAGTAAACTAGACTATTAGTTAAGGCTTCGACAGTGCTTAACAACCGTGTTTTCCTTGGACCGAGTATGAAAAAAGTACTCTTGGATTCGGTGATAGTGGGAAAGCTAAACCATGATTTACGAACTAAAAGAAATTTAAAACTCTTGGAATGGGTGAATGTATGAAGGGCTTAACCAAGATTCTTGAATTTAAAAAAAAAATTGGCGACAAATGTATGGAACGAATAGACCGTGACGTTTGATAAACGATACCAGGTGAGTGTGACATTTTTTACAGTCCAAACTTTTCCGAAATGTGTAGATGCGGCTATATGCCGAATAATAAGCTTATTATTTAATCATATTTATATTAACACCTTTATTTGTTCGTTCGTTCGTAACTCTTACGTACATAAAACCCTGATCCCTGAAATCGACAGGTTCGGGGTGTGAGTCTGCCTGTTGGCCTTGCCTGCTCCGCGTGTTTCCTGTTTCTTCCAACTACCTCGCACGACTACACAAACCCGTTTCACTGGAGTACTTGAAGCAACCGGCTGTTCTACCTTGAGCTCGCGGTCAATGACGACGCTCTGTTTTCCTGGGCGCGTTTTCCCAGTGACGGCGGCGACTCGGTCTACCTCGTTCACCCGGGCTCTCCTATCGGGATCATCCACAACCCAAACCCCACTACTTTTTAGCGGCCACCGCCGATCAGGAGCTATGATAACGGCTGTGACACAATCTTGCCGTGTTCGTGCGGAGTTGTGGAAGCTGAGTGCATCATCACGTATCGCGCTTACGTCGATGGCGTCCAAAGCCCGAGGGGTTCGGACTCTTGCGGTAGCTGAGAGTTCCAATGAACCTAAACGAGTCAATGGATATCCACACGAAGATATTGAGAGCAAGTGGCAGACATATTGGGCGGAAAACCAGACGTTTCGAACCCCTGATCAAGTTGACATGAGCAAACCCAAGTTTTACGCATTGGACATGTTCCCTTACCCGAGGTGCATCCCCCTGTTTTCCCTTAATAACTAGATGCCAATTCGAAGAGCTGCTCGTCGAAATTGGATGACAGCTCATGGATGACATGATTTCTTCACTCACTGACCCGTGCACATTCCATCATCACCTGTCTGAACCAGTGGCGCAGGTCTTCATGTTGGTCACCCCGAAGGTTATACTGCAACAGATATTATAGCTCGATACAAGCGTATGACTGGGTATAATGTTCTCCATCCTATGGGATGGGACGCTTTTGGCCTCCCTGCCGAGCAGTATGCGATCGAAACCGGTACGCATCCAAGACACACAACCGCTACAAACGTTAAGAGGTTTAGAGAACAGCTTAAATCTCTTGGTTTTTCATACGACTGGGACCGCGAAGTTGCGACATGTGACTCCAAGTACTACAAGTGGACACAATGGATCTTCTTACAGTTGCTCGATCAAGGGCTGGCATACCAGGCCGAGGTGCCGGTAAACTGGTGCCCTGCACTTGGAACTGTCCTCGCTAATGAAGAAGTCATTGACGGCGTGTCTGAGCGCGGAGGCCATCCAGTGGTTCGTAGGCCGATGAAGCAGTGGATGTTGCGGATTACCGACTATGCTGAACGACTTCTGGATGACTTGGACGGCCTGGACTGGCCAGAGAGTATCAAAGAGATGCAGAGAAATTGGATAGGCAGATCAGAGGGGGTTCAGTTATCGTTCGGGCTTTCAAACACACAGGAAAAAGTTGAAGTATTTACAACGCGTCCAGACACATTATTTGGCGTAACCTACCTTGTACTAGCGCCCGAACACCCACTAGTACACATGTTGATTTCTGAAGGGCAGGCAACCGCAGTCGAAGAATACATCGAAGCGGCAAACCGCAAATCTGACCTTGAGCGTACAGACCTTGCAAAAGAGAAAACAGGTGTTTTTACCGGGACATTTGCAATACATCCGCTAACACGGGAGGAAATACCAATATGGGTTGCAGAATATGTTCTTGGAACTTATGGAACAGGGGCAATCATGGCAGTGCCGGCACATGATGAACGTGACAACGAGTTCGCGGCTGCATTTGAATTACCAGTTATTAGTGTGGTCACGCCACCTGATAGCAGTTGCATGTGCTACACCGATAGCGGCCTCATGCAAAACAGCGCGTGCGAAGCATTAGACGTAAATGGCATGTCAAATATTGACGCAGGACAACGTATAACGACATGGCTCGAACGAAATTCGGTTGGTACCCAGACGGTCAATTACAAGTTGCGGGATTGGCTCTTTGCACGTCAGCGCTATTGGGGAGAGCCATTTCCTGTCGTTTATTCAGATGACGACCCAGATATACCGGTTCCTATCCCATACTCTGATCTCCCGCTAACGCTTCCCGAAACGGACAATTTCAAGCCGAGTGGAACTGGTGAGGGCCCACTGGCGAATATATCTGAATGGGTTAACACAGTTGACCCAAGAGACGGCATCAGTCCTGCGCGCCGGGACACCAACACGATGCCCCAATGGGCAGGCTCATGTTGGTACTACTTACGATTTATTGATCCCATGAATGATGAAGCTTTCGTTGATAGAAACCTGGAAAAGTACTGGATGCCTGTTGACCTCTATGTCGGCGGTGCCGAACACGCAGTGCTGCACCTTCTTTATGCTCGATTCTGGCATAAAGTGCTGTATGACATCGGTGCTGTTAGTACAAAGGAACCCTTTCAGCGGTTAGTCTCCCAGGGAATGATTTTAGGAGAGGTTGAATACACTGCACATGTTGACGACGACGGCGGGTTTCTTAATGCAATCGAGGGTACAGATAACTTTCGCACGGTTTCCTTACCTCCAGAGAGTGTCAAAAAGACTGGCGATGGATTTTGTCTTGCCTCGGACGAAAAAATCAAAGTGAACGCTCGTGCCCATAAGATGAGCAAGAGCCGAGGAAATGTAGTTAATCCGGACGACATCATTAGAGATTTCGGTGCTGACTCACTGCGTTTGTATGAAATGTTTATGGGACCGTTGCGTGAGACTAAATTATGGCGGACAAAAGGTGTTGAGGGTTGTAGTCGCTTCTTGGCGCGCTCATACCGACTATTTGACTCGTGCACTGACCAACCTCCAACTGATGAGCAACTCAGGACGGTTCACAAGTGCATTGCAAAAGTGACCGAAGAGACGGAGAACTTACGATTCAATACGGCAATTGCTGCTATGATGGAGTTTACGAATGCGGCAACAAAATGGGAGCAGCGACCCAAGGCTGTCCTCAGACCATTCGTTCTGCTGCTCAGTCCATATGCGCCCCACGTCTCAGAAGAGCTCTGGGAGCGTCTTGGCAACCAGGCAAGCAATGCATATGAGGCATGGCCCGTGGCAGATCCGACCTACCTGAAACAGGACACGTTCACTCTGGCAGTGCAGGTGAACGGCAAGATGCGGGGCAAGATCGAACTGTCTGCAGATGCGCAAAAGGAAGAAGCTGTGGCGGCTGCATTGGGAAATGAGAAAATTTCGAAATTTCTCCCTCTCGAAACATCCATAAAAAAAGTAATTTTCGTGCCGGGCAAAGTCCTCAACATTGTGGCCAAATGATTAGAAAAAGTTAGGAAGCGGAAGTGTTGGGCAACCTTGGGCTGATATGCTCCGCTCTCAATTGAATGTACGGTATCGCTTTTTTGATGCCGTCGTGATGCCCGCCGCTCTCGAGGTCCCACATGGCGCCCTGGAGCTCGTCAATCTCGGCTTGAATCTCGGGCGTCTTGATGGAAAACACGGCGTCAGTCATACTAATCGCCTATACGAGAATTAAAATATGAACGTACCATCTCGCAACGCAGCGCGTCGATGCCCTCGAGCGCACCCGCGGCGTTGAAGAACCGCTTGAGCTCCTGTGCGAAGAGGTTCATCTTGTGCGTGCTTGAAGTCGTCATTATTAACAGCCTTATTAAAATCAGAATAACACTTGCTTGCTTACATATATATTTATCATTATTACATATATATATTATTACTCGCTCGTATCGTAATGATATAAAATAATAACTAATAACGGTATATATATATGTACATTGCATGTCAATATATACACACATATATAACGTTACGTAATAATATAAATATATAATAATAAGTTTCGAAACTTATCATTATATTAATAATAATAATAATAATAATAATAATAATAATAATGATGAACTTAATATACATAAGATATATATATATATATGAAGGGAAAAATATAAATAATAAGATTAACGAAACTTTTATTTTATTAATAATTCTTGCAAGCAATCAAATAAATGATATTATTATATATATCATAATCTTAATAATATTATTGATGATAACACATACACATGCATACACTACTGTACACGCACTTTACTTTGACATATCATCGCTGCTTCAACGCCAGCGAAAAATCACCCGACTAGGTGACCGACCCGTGGGTTGAACGCTTATGTTCTTTGAAACCCTGATTTCGCCTCGAGGCCACGCATGGGTCGAGTGCGCGCAAGTAGAACGATCCGACTGGTCCCGATGTCTTCATTTTCGGCTTAGAAACGAACGACGTTTCCACGCCACAAAACACAACGCCACAAGGAAAAACTCTGAAGACTCCGTCGAGTCCGAGCACTACTCAAATCCAAATAAGCTTGAGGGAAACAAAGAGAAAGGGGAATTTTATACGCGACGTAATGCACTTGCTGGAGGTACTGCGCTGGCGGTTTGTACGCCGGGTCACAATTTGATGAGTTCCTTTTATTCGCACAATGGCACCGCAGATGCATCAGAGTTTGCAACCGAGTGGTCTGTTGCTGACGGCAGATCAGAGCTGCATATTATAAATGACGGAACCATAATTCTTTCAGGTCCGCATCCGAATGAGAGGAGGCAAAGTCTCAGGCTGAAACTACCAGACAGAGCTGCCATCGGTCCGGCCAGTGGGTTCACGGGGCAACCAGGTGATCCTGATGGTGTTGCGCTCTCAATACAGTGGCCAGGAGGAGTTCAACTTCAGGTTTGGCGCGCATCATCTATGCGTGGACATCATATGGAGGAGAAGTTTAAGTCCTGGGCACATGGCATCGACCAAGGTTATTTTTTAGAGTTTATTTTAAAGAAAGAGTCTCTCACAAACCAATCAACTGTTTGTGGTGCAGAGATTGCGTTGGAGCTTTCTGATGGTGTTCACTGGTTCGGAGGAGCCCACATGTTGCGCCAAATCTGGCCACTGGATCGAGCGCAGTGGGAGATCGGCCCTTTGTATCCATTTGATCACGGACCAAATGGTCTTGGGTCGGTTGTTGGCTGTCACTGGGTTAGCAGTAGAGGCTCAGTGGTGATGGTGGATCCCAGAACTCCTCTACTTCACTTTGGTCTCAACTCTCCAACAACTAGGCAGAATAGAATGAACCCAAGATACTTTGGAGTCGGTGTTCAGCATCTTGCCCAGCCTACACTTCCTGCGACTGATCCCGCTCAAAAAACACAACTCTTAGCGGATAAAGGAGATGGATTAATGCACATTCAAGCACGCACGAGTTGGGAAGATAGAAATGTCTTACACCCATGGCAAACTATCGATACATCAGATTTTCATTCCACTGAGCCTAGCGCATCGAGGCTAAACGCCGAGCCAGAGGATTGTGTGGTACTTCGAGTGGCACTTGCTGCAAAAGGAGATCCCCGAAATGCCACTGTTACTGTTTTACGATCATTCCGGTTACCGAGTCAGCCGCCGCCTTCAATTTTGTTTGAACGTGCCATTTGGACAACATGGGCAACTTCACATGCTGATGTTACACAGTCCGATGTTCTCGCGCTCAGCAGAAATATTATAAAATATGGATTTCGCCCGGGAGTTCTTGAAGTTGACGATCGCTGGCAGGTTCGCTACGGGGACCTCATATTTGACCCGGAAAAGTTTCCGGACCCTAAACAAATGGTGAACAATCTTCATGACCTTGGTTTTTTAGTTACAGTGTGGGTAACACCGTTTTTTCAAGAAGGATCTGCGGCTTACAGGGAGGCAATCGAACGGGGGTACCTTGTGAAAGGAAGACCACCTCCAACGGTAATGCAAGAGATATCTGTTGGTGGCGTTGGGCAGAGATTTGGGTCGGCAGTGAAAGTACTTGTTGATGAATACGATTGGCCCCCGGGCCATTGGGAAGGTGGGGGTGGAGGTGGGCAGCTGCGCTCCGGTCAACTTCGATGGTGGGGCACACAGCCTGTGGGAGTCCTCGACCTCACTGACAATGATGCCGTTGATTGGTATGTTGCGCGTCTAAAGCGCTTTCAAGCTATCGTAGGAATAGATGGCTTCAAGTTTGACGCCGGAGAGCCATGTTTTTTGCCCAGCGGAGCGGTAACATCTCGCCCTCTACAATATCCAGGGGAGTACACGCAACTCTGGGTCACAAACGTTGCCTCTAACTTTCCTGTATCTGAAGTTCGAAGTGCATACTCTACCACTGAATATTCTGGTCTTATTCGGATGGGAGATCGTGACACTGTATGGGGTCTCGACAATGGCTTGCAGTCGTTGATACCTACGCTGTTGACATCGGCTGTGTTAGGCTATCCATTTTGTTTACCCGATATGGTGGGTGGAAATGCATATTGGGGACAATACCCAGATACAGAGCTCATGGTTCGATGGGCACAAGTAAGTGCAATGATGCCAGCCGTGCAGTGGTCGATTCCCCCTTGGGACATCAGTGACACAGCACTCAAAGCCTGCTTAGCGACAGAACGTGCTCGCGAAGCAATATTGCTTCCGCGACTCCCAGATCTTGTTAGGAAGGCCTCGCGAACTCTTGTGCCCATTTGTCGTCCACTCTGGTGGTTAGACCCTACAGATGAAGAAACCTTTGCCATTGATGACCAATTCTTGATCGGCGATGACGTTATTGTAGCCCCTGTTGTGCAGGAAGGGGCGCGATGGAGAAAAGTCTATCTACCGAGAGGAGAATGGATCCAGTGGGTGATTGATTCGCACGGTATGATCAACGACATCGGGAACGCTTCCCATGAAGATGGCTGCTTAGACACAAAAACGTCATTCATCGGACCGTGCTGGATTGTCGTCGACGCACCTCTTGAAATATTGCCAATTTTTATCAATCCAGGTCCTTGCAGTGAAACAATGTTATAGATTGACGTGGTTAGGCCTTTCCGACCACATGATAAAATTATTAGCTCTGACATTAGGAATTGCGAATGACTACAATAAGGTTGTAATATGATGCACATGCAATGATATAAGTTGTGACTTTCATCATGAGACCGCAAAATGCACTGGCCACGAGGATTAAGGAGCCACACAAAACCGGCCTGAAAACAAATCCTGAATAATCCCTGTTCAGCGATCGACAATGATGCAGTGCATTCTTGTGGTGTCTTGACGAGGCACTCTGCTCTATATTGAGGGTACTGTA
>JACLAB010002341.1_pt1 | contig 16142 bp, 14 predicted proteins | sample 8027921 | NCBI WGS metagenome assembly JACLAB01 (sample SAMN15725117, study PRJNA655200) | protist metagenome | isolation source: fluorescence activated cell sorting (FACS) single amplified genomes of... | place: USA: West Boothbay Harbor, Gulf of Maine | collected 2000-07-19 | reverse complement strand
TTTTTAGTTTGGTAAGGTACTTCTATTTGAATATTGCCTAGCGCATCAGGAGTTATTACAGCCGGTGTTCCCGAACTTGTTCTATAATAGACTTTAAAATCACCTGCTGGTAAGTTTCCAAAAACTCCGTCACTAAAGACTAAATTAATTCTGTCACCAATCCTAGTAGTTACTGCAAAAACATCTTTTGTTTTATTAAATAAACTGTTATATACAACATTGTTGCCTTCAACAGAGTCTATTTTTGTCCATGCTTGGTTTTCAAATCCTGATGAGTTTAAACCAAACAACCAAACATCACTATTATTAATGTTTTCTGCATCAATAGCAATTGTTTGATTAGGTGTCGGATTGTTAACACTAAATGCTCCAGAATCTAATCTTCCTTGAACAAACGACATGAAAAAACCTGTATTAGCACTGCCGGCGCCTTGGCCGTCATCTCTAAATAACATTGCTGGACTGTTGCCGGGAAGAGGCGCTTCCTCAATAATACTTTCTCCTACAATATCACTACTTACAATTTCAAAGCGTGTGTTTACTCCTTCGATTCTTTTAGTAAACGGATATATTGCAGATGCTGTCGATGTTCCATTAAATTTATATTTTTGTGTTACTACTCCTGCAATAGTTTCAGTTTTTAATGGATTTCCAATTGCATTTTGTAAAGGTAGTGCAGAATTTAAAATTTTCAAAAATTGCTCAAAGTAATTTGAGTTAGTTTGGTCATTCCATTTAATAGTAATACCAGACATATTTAATCTATTACTATCTAATACATTTTCTGTAGTTTTGATTGTATTAATCTTTAATAATCCAGCTGCTGCTTGATTTCGCCTTGGATTGTATGCCAGCATACGTGCTAAACGTAGTACACTTTCTCTACGTTCTGCTGTTTCTAAGAAATTTTCACGTGCATTTAGATCAATACGGAACGATAAGTTTTGCCCAAGGAAAGCAATCATATCAATTAGCGCAAGATATTCACTTGACTCAATATAGTCGTTAAAGTCTTCTGGGTAATTTTGACGCAGATAATTAATCATTGTCCGACGAAGATTATCAAAGTCATAACTTTGGAAATCAGCGTTACGGTATGATTGATAAATTCTTTTCCAGTCCTCGGCTACTAGTAGCCTTGACTGCCTATCAGTTGCAGACATGTACGTTTCCTTGTTTACTAATGATATTTATCTGAATGAAAAAAGTGCGTATATTATTTTAGCTTAATAATCCATTCTCTTTATCAAACTTAAAACGTAACTGATCCTGTATTTTATACGGTAAAAACGTAAGTGTTATGTCGACTTGAATACCTTGATCAAATGTATCTACTAGAATTTTATCTATCTTTGTTCTTGGGTCGTAGTTTACTATTCGTGTTACATCTTTCACTACTGCTTCTTGCACTTCCCTAGTAAATGGTTCAAATAAAATATCCCATATAATTGTCCCAAATGTTGGGTCGCTTAACTTTTCTGTTTGACGAATATGAAAATGATTTATTAAATCTTGTCTAATTAAATCGTAATCATATAACCCAAAGTTTTTTGGATTATTAGAAGTAGTAGAAAACCCTCGATAAGTTCTGCCGTCTGTAGACTTTTTTATGTTAGGTTTAACTACTACACGTTTATATAAATTCTTTTCTAATTGGCTCATATTGTATTTACCCTATTACTGTGGACCAATTGGCGTTGCTTCTGAAACATTATCACCTGGTGATAATGTTGGCGAACCTATTGCATCTACTTCATCTTGTAGACTCTTAAATGCATCTGCCATTTCGTTGCGGAATCTGTTTACAACGGACTTTCTTACCCCAGAATTACTCTTTCCAAAATATTTCATTCCGTTTGCTGCGGCTCTTTCTAAGTATACTGCTTTGATTATGCCTCTATCTGACGGATTTGTTGCGCCTGTATTTTTAATTGCTCTTTCAAATATTCTTTGGCAACCACCTTCACCATGTTGTATTGCTGTAGACCACACAACATCCATTAATGTTTTAGATCGTTTTACTACATCGACACCAGTAGTACGTTTTATACGTTTAGCCGATGGTTGAAAATATAGCTCAACACCAAATGCATGTTGAGCCTCGGCATTAGCTGTATCAGACATAATTGCTGCCCAGCCTTGCTTAAAGGTATCAGTGCCTGCTCGAGCTGCATTTTCGCCACCGATATTTGCGAGCTGCTTAGATAACTCAACGTAACTGCCAGCTTCACAGAACTTAATAAAGTTACCCATAGCTCCTGTTGCTGATGCTATTTGATATGTACCATAACTCCAGCCGCCGGTTCTATCGTAACCAATTGCAGCAGGTTCGTCTTTTGATTCGTATTTTCCGCTTAGTTTACCTAGTCCTGAAAATCCATCATAATCGTAAACACCAGTAAAGTCTGGACTTCCAGCATAATCATCATTACCAACAAATCCTATAGGCTCTCCGCTACTATCTGTTGACAATCCATTTGCTGTAACTCCTGTGCTTATTTGTCCTCCTGAACCTGCAACATATGCACTTGATTTTCTTCCACCTATATTTTTAAAGAATGTATCGGGTGTTAAAATTCTGTTAGCCGATGGTAATCCTCCTGGTGATTCTCTATCAGTTTCTGAATGTTTAAATGATAAAGGATCCATGTTTTCGTGATGTGGCCATGGTTCGTGTTGTGGAGATCTTGCTAATATACTCTCATATTCTTCAATTACGCCTCCAGGTTTAATTCTAGGTAATGTAACTGTTCCTAAAACAACAACTTCCGAAGCAGGGTTTGCTGTTGCTGCGGCAGGACCGTTCATATGGATATATGTTGCGGTTTCCCTATGTTCTTTGATACTATTAATATGTGTATAAGCTCCTGCAGATAGCCTATTATCTTGATCTGTTTTAAGATGTAGGTTACTACCTGTTTCAATATACTGCTCTTTCTTAACTTTGATGTTGTGATTTTTACCAACAGTAACTTTACTATCAGCGCCGACATGTAAATTATAATTATATGCCGCTTCTATTTGTACTCTACCGTTATCAAAACTATTTTTATCAGTTGCACTACCATCATTGTACCGGCCTGTAGCTTTTATGTTAACATTTCTTCCAGCTTCTAGGTTTATGTCACGTTCTGCTGTAATGTTTAAATCAGTTTCTGTCATAATACTAACACTATCCTGTGCATGAATATCAATTTTACCATCGCTGGTCATTTCTATCCAAGTAGTGCCTCGAGCATTGCCAATGTAAATTAAGTCTTCACTATTATGCATCAATATTTGATGACCTGTTCTAGTCCTAAAACGAAGTAATTCGTTTTGTAATATTGTAGGATCTCCTTCTGACGTTTCTTTTACATTTTTGTAAACAGGAGGGCCGTCTTCTGCATGTGTTGCACGTATAAATCTGTCGTCACCGTCGTCCATTACAAACGAACTTCCGCCTAGTCTATTTGACGGTGTTGATATTTTTTGTTTTGCAGTACCAACCAATGAAGTTGGTGCGCCGTCTCTATAATCTTTAGGTCCAGGTGTGCTTATGCCAAAAACCATACTAGGTATTTCTCGTCTAGCACTTGTAGTTGTTGTTCCTCGAGTTTCGTCGTTTAATAGTCCCTGCACTTCTAACGTTTCGGTAAAATCTTTGTTATATGGTTTATCAAATAACGTAGGATCTATCAGCTCACCTTTTTCAATTAGTTTATTATATTCACCAACTGGAAGTTTACGTCCTTTTAAGTTGTCAGGAAGATCAGGTTGTGTTGTTTTTTCTGTTGACGCTCTGCCATCTGGTACCATAAAGTTCATGTAATCGGCTGGTATACATCCTATCCAGTAGCCAAAGTTAACATTGCCTTCAGCAAATATTACTAGAACTCTTGTTCCTATATCGGGAGGCACCATCCACATGCCATAACTTTTTTGTGTATGTTGGTAGCCTTCATTTGGTGTAAGTGCATTATTAGGTGTTATTCCGTAAAATGGGCTTAGATATTTTACATTTAATAACTGCCCGCTACGTTCCGGGGTGCCGCCAGCACTGCTATATTTCAGTAATTCAACAGTTAATCCGCCCATATACTTAGTGTCTAAGTTGTTAACTACTATTGCTTCGTACGGCCCAGAATCTGAAAACTTACTGTCAGTGTGCCTAGATCTTTTATAACTTGCTGCCATTATTGTGGTCCTACTGGTGTTGGTAATGATATTCCCGGGTCTGTAGATGAATATGAATTAGAATCAACTACTTTTTTTCCAGTTCTAAAATCATACCGATCAAATCCAGCCCGCATTATTTTATAAGTGTAGCTATTGCCAGTTGCTGCTTCAGGGCCAATATCATTGCTTACAGTGTCTGGCGATACTGGAGTACCTGCATTTTCGGTACTAGTATTTGGTGCGGCTGGTGTTTCAGTAGCGTTACCGGTACTAGATTCCGTTCCGCCGGCTTCACTAGTAGTTGTTGTAGTTTCTGTGCCGCTTTCATTTGCTGTTACAGCAACTACTTCGTCGGGTCGTTCGTTACTAGAAGTTGGATCTGCTTCAAATATTGGAATACCTTTATACTCGCCGCATTTTACAGACCCAGGAGGCTGAATAGGCAGTTGGCCTCCTTCATTATAATATCTATCTGAATTAAATTCATACAAAGTACGAATAGTATTTCCATTTGTAGAACCAAATGCTATGAAAAATCTATTTTTCATTTTAAAATACGGTTCACCATTTACAACCCTTACAATTGGCGGTACTGTGTCTGGTGTTAAGGGTACTGCAATACTGTCAGTATCTGCAATAAATTCGTCATAGGTTAGATATGTAATAATATTATTTTCGTCGCGCCAATACTGCCCTTCGTTAGTGAAGTTTTCTGCAGGAGCTGAAGCACCTTTTTGTTGAACGTCTTCGTCTTGTACTGCATCATAAGCTAAATCTTGGTATGGCATTAATATTCCTTATATATTATAATTATTTTATTTAAAAACAAAACTATCATTTGCTGGCTCATTCGTCTATTAGTACATATAATCCCGTGGCAGGATCTATTTTATATCCTTCTGGAATATTTTGCCTTTGAATATCTTGGAGGCTCGTGCCGCCGAACGTGAGAGTGTTTCCAGTTGGCACAGATGCAATTGTTGTATTAGGAACAACCGCAGTTGCATCCGGTGGCGAGCCAGTAATGCTGCCTCCACCCGGTACTGTTACTGCAGGTGTATTAGTATTAGTAATACCAAAAGATGGATTAGATACTTGATCATTCCTTAGCGGCTTAGGAGTAATTTCAAAATGAGCTGCACTACCAGTAAAGCCTATTGTTTGTCCAGCTGCGTTTGTAGATGATACTGATATAGATCCGTCAGCATTATAAGTTACCGAAGTGCCGGCGCTGCTGCCGCCTGAAGTAACAGTGTTGCCGCCGCCTGCCCAAGTACCTCCAAAGCCAAGAGGACCAACAGGACCGTTACTGTTGCTACCACCACTACTAACATTTGAAATAGCAGTATCAATTGCACTTGCAGCCGCTGCTGGGATAGAAGGTGTAGGAAGTCCTGGTATGCCAGGAACAGCAGGGATAGCAGGGATAGCAGGTGCTAATGCACTAACATCAAATGCTGTTACTTGTGATGCAATTTGATCATAGTTAGGTAAATTAATTCCAAGAGCAGGGTCAACTGCATCTATAATACCTTGGACTAAATCACTAGGAATAATGTCTATTGGTATTTCAGGTATATCAAAATCTATTGCCGGAATTAACTTAGTTATATCGTCAAATCCAAATGTTCTTTTTTCACTACTTTTACAAACTGCATTATCATATGCATCACCTTCTGGCATAATTGGCGGGTTTGGATTTCCTGGTTCGCCTTCAAGTATTGTTGGTTCTTCTTTAATGTTTACATCGGAATTAGTTTCTATAAATCCTTTATTATTTGTAGTTGCCGGATCGTCTTGACCTCTACGCCTTATTAATTTTAGTGTTTGGGTAAACTGACCTCTTGAAAATCTATTAGTAACTGCCCATACTGAAAATAGTCCACTAAACCCTGCAACAATTTGCGGCATTTCCATAGTTGCTCCTTTAACTTGGTAATCGAAAGGAGTTTTAAAATTAACAACACAAAATACTTCTGATTGTTGATATGTCATTGTTCCGTCAGCAGTTGCATTTGGTAGACTACCTTGCTCCGCTACATAGTTGCCCGTTTCTTGTGGAATAAAGAAAGGATCTCCCATAATTTCCATTTCAGCAGTAACCATGTCTAGTGGCATATTAGTAATTCTATCATGGAACATTTCAGCAATTTGCCTTCTAATATCCGGATTTACTGTTCCTCCACTTTCTGTAGCTAATGCTGGTGCTTGCTCTATGGGTGCTCCTGCTTCGGTTTTTTGAGAAATGTCTGTTTCTTTAGGCGGAGTTGCACCTGTTTCAACATCTGTAATAGCAGTACTAGTTTTATGGTTGTCGGCTTGCATTCCACCTTTGTTCATACCAAAGTTTGATAATGCAGTTTGCATAAACGCCTGATTAAAATTAATATCGAAATTTAGTACATCTTCGTTTTTACCAGTATAGATATAATTATATTCTTTTGCTGCTGCTTTTTTAAGGCCTTCAGTATTTGCAGGTTTTTGGTTAGTTGACATAACATGTGATTCGTCAACTTCGTATGGTACTACACAATAAACATAGACTTTAGGTGGGCGCCCCATTTGAAATTCAGTATCTGCGTTGTCGTCTATAAAAACTTGTGTATCAATTTTGTACCATTTGTTTAATCCGTTTTTAGAACCCTCAGTTGATTTTTCTGCAGCATAATCACTTTGATTAACCATTTTTTCAATAATTTTAGTAAGTTTTTCACCTTGGCCAAATTGATAGTCTCTTGCTTTATCTGCTGCTTGTGCTGCTTGTGATGATGCATCAACTTTACCTGTATTAGGGTCTATTGCTGCTGCAGGTTCTGCTTCTTGCTGTGCTCCGCCTACATTAGAATTTGTATTAATAGGACTTAACCCAATTTCATTCATTTGAGATTCATCTTCTGCATACGTTTTCAAAATTGCATATGTAGAATTTGCAGGGCGAACAGACACATTATCTATTTTATCAGCTTGATATGTGCTACCATCTAACGGCTTAGTAGATCCCTTTTGTTGTGCAATTGCATCCTCAACTGTAGTTGTAAATGCCGATTCGTCAATTACATTAGCACCTAATGCTTCAACAAGAGATCTTCGTGTTTTTGGAAATGTAATCACATACCGATCATACCCACTAATTGCTTCTGAATCTTCTAGTGCTTCAATTTGGGAATTCATTCCTCCTGTAACTGAAGCAACTGAGGTTTCTAATACTTCGTGTATAAGAGTTCCAGTAGCCTTAATTGGAGTTTTAATTTTAGATATATTGTCTGACAATCCCGACTCGCTCATTGGAACTGCTCTAACACTATAAACACTACCTGTTCCCGATACAGCAAAGTCGATCATTGTAAATTTAATCGGAATAAAAATAGGACGTTGTAAGAAGTTAGCTGTATTTTGGCCACCTTCGTTCCAGCCTACAAAATCAAACTTTAAGCAAAAAGGAGCATCTAAATAATTTTGGTAACCTGCTTCTCGTGCTATACCTATAATTGCTTCAACAAAATTTCCCATTGACAAAGGTTCTGTTACTGTAAATGATAAATTTGTCCCCATTGCTACACCAGTATTTGGATTTGGTGCAATAACTGCTTCTAGTTCAATATCATCGATATAATATTCTGCATGTTCACTTGCACCGCTGCCAACTTCGTCAAATACTTGGTAGCGTTTGTCTAAGGAGCCGCCACCGCTTTTTAAAATTATTTTTTTAAAGCCGCCTGAGCCGGATCTGTAAGAATTAGGATTATTATATTCTTCAGCAGATAAAACTCCTAGTGTAATAATATAGTTGTAACTATTATGATTTCTTAACGGGTTTGGTATTTTACTTGCCGAGTCGCCCGAGGCTGAATACGGGCTTTTGTAACCAGTGTCAACAAAATCATCGCCGAATCCTGTTCTATCTTTAAGCTCATTATAATTTTGAGTTATTGCATCAAAACGGTCGCCGGTTAATCCAAATACATCGGCTGCGCCTCTTTCTATTATTCTTATAGGATCAGCTAGTATACTTTGAAATGTTTCATCACCGGCTATTAAATCTCCGACAACACTGCCTATTGTTCCTCCTATAAGGCCTCCTACTGTGCCGCCAATATTGTTGCCTATTACTCCTCCTATAAGGCCTCCTGCTATATCTCCAATATTAGTGTTAATGGCTCCAGATACATTGTTTAATGCATTATTTGCTGTTGAAGATACACTATCAGTAACATTAGATATTGCAGAATTAGCAGCATTAGTTGCTGTAGTTGTTACCGTATTTACGGCTGCATTTAAATTAATTGCAGACATTTTAAATTCCTAAATTAGTTCGTAGTAAACCTTGTTGTGGTAAGTAAATTTCAACACCTGCAACAAAATCAAATACAGGATCTTTAATTGTATCCATATTACGTTGTGCAAATACCCACCATAAATCTTTTGTTCCATATGCAACATATGCCAATAAGTCTGGACGGTAAGTATATTCTGGCTTTATTTCATAAAGTACATCGTCTGGGTGTACAGGTACTGGTCTAGGACGTAAAATATCTAAGTATCCCGATTTAGTTACCGGTGTGTTTCCGTACGGTGATAAGTTTTTTTGAAAAGACATTAGATAAATCCTTCATCGCCGCCAATATGGCCGCCGGCAGCATATTGATTTAGACTAAATCTTGCTTGCGAACGCCTTGCATACTGCGGTTGTAGTGTTACAGTAATTGTACTTTGTACAGGAACAAAATTCTTAATGCCGTTAACTGTACATTCAATAAAATCACTATCTTGTGGTAAATCTGTTGTAAAATTTGTTATAACAACAGGAATGTCATTTAGAACATGATCTCCGTACCCGTTTAATCTACAAACTGGTGGAGGATTTCCTAAAGGATCACTTTCTCCATAAAACATTTTTGTAGCGGTTCTTAAGAAGTGTAAACATGCAATCCAATACCTTGCATCATTTTCATTTTCTTGGAAAAACTCACCTGTAATCGTAATAGCATCGACTTGACTATTTTCATATGCATTGTACGCATAATTAGTGTGTGTTGGTTGAACTTGTGCATAGTTAGCAGTATGGCTAAACAGCACCGAAGGATTAAACGGAAATATCATTCTATTTCCTGTATTAAACGCTGACGCATCATCGTTTGCCTTTAGTGGTTTAAGTATATCACCTTTTAGTAATATTTCCGGTACACTAATACTGACTCGCCAGTCGCTATCATTCCTAGTGCTTATGTCAGAGGATATAATTGCTCGAGTAATAGTCCTGTCATCAATAACAGTATCAAATACAAACTTCGCAACTAAGCCGCCAAGTGGTCCTAGATCGCCTAATGCTTGTTGGGCAGAGTCTACTGCTGCATCTTTTATTGCATCTATCCCGTCATCAATCAAACTACTCGCAAAATTTGCTGCGTTAAATTCTGGCATTTATTTTCTCCTAATCACTAGTATTTAGTTGACAAAATTATGTATGTATATTATAATAAGTATATAAAACTGGAGACTATTGTAATTATGCGCAAAAAGAACTATTTAAATAACAAGGATATCTTAAAAGAGATACATAAATCAAAAAATACGTACAACAGCTACGTAGATCCTAGTCACGGACAGTATGATATTATTCTTCTTGATGTAGAAAAAATTAATATACGTACAATTGCTGAAGCAAAACGCAATAAAGCAAAAAAGCTGTCAAGTGCAGAATATGAACGCAGAAAAATGGCAGGTGAAAAAGTAAAACAAGCAGAATGTGAAGTTCCTTACACTTCAATTACTAAAGAAGAATTAATCTTCCGTGTTATGACATTTGATCATATTCCAGAAGAAGTAGGAAGAAAAAAGAATCCAAAAACAATAGCAGATACTAAAGTCAAATTAAATTTTCCTCCATTTGTACATTATAAATTTGACGACGAAGGAAATTTACAACTAGTTGGTAAATCGCATTGGGAAGGTGGCATGGAGAATGGACAATTTAACCATAAACACGGTAAAGCAACTAATACACTTGCAATGATGTGGTTAAAACTTGTTGATAGATACGCAACAAGAGGCAATGTTCGTGGATATACGTACAACGACGAAATGAAAGGACAAGCAATATTGCAACTTGCACAGATTGGTTTACAGTTCGATGAGTCTAAGTCAGATAATCCGTTTGCATACTACACAGCTGCAGTTACTAACAGTTTTGTTCGTGTAATTAACATTGAAAAACGTAATCAAAACATTAGAGACGATATTCTTGAAATGAATGAATTAACTCCTAGTTATACTAGACAGAATCAAGGCGAATGGGAAGCAAGTGTTAAGCGTAACGAGCAGGCAGGACAAACTAGTTTTGCCGATAAAGGTACAACTTAGTTTTACCGATAAAGGTTGACATCTATCACTATTTGTAGTACAATGTAATAGTTAATTATGGAGTAACTGAAATTTGTTTAAAAAAGCTGCTGTATTCACCGACATCCATTTTGGATTAAAAGGAAACAGTCGTATTCATAACGACGACTGTGAAGATTTTATAGATTGGTACATTGGCCAAGCAAAAGCTGCCGGTTGCGAGACTGGTATTTTTTGCGGAGATTGGCATCATAATAGAAATAGTCTTAATCTTACAACTATGGATGCTACTATACGTAGTTTAGAAAAACTTGGCAAGGCATTTGACAAGTTTTACATGTTTGTAGGCAATCACGACTTGTATTATAAGGATAAACGTGATGTAAGTTCAACTATGTTTGGTAAACACATTGACGGTATTACATTTGTAGACGAAATTTACGAAGAAGAGGACGTTGCGCTTGTCCCTTGGTTAGTCGGAGACGAGTGGAAGAAGATGAGTAACATCAAAGCAAAGTACTTGTTTGGACACTTTGAACTTCCTAGCTTCTATATGAACGCATTGGTTAGAATGCCTGATCATGGTGACCTAAAGCCCGAACACTTTAAGCATCAAGAGTACGTATTCAGTGGACACTTCCACAAAAGACAGAAGCAAGGTGCTATCCACTACATTGGTAACGCATTTCCGCACAACTATGCTGATGTAGGCGATGATGACCGTGGTATGATGATACTTGACCGCGAAAACAATGCAGAACCAGAATATATCAACTGGCCAGATTGTCCTAAGTATCGTACAGTTACATTATCACGTCTATTAGACAACACAGATGAACTTATAAAACCTAAAATGTATCTACGTGTTACATTAGACTTGCCTATTAGTTATGAAGAAGCCAATTTTATTAAAGAAACATTTATTACACAGTATAATGTGAGAGAACTAACGCTAATACCGCAGAAGCAAATAGAAGAAATTACAACAGACTTAGATATTTCTACTTTTGAAAGTGTAGACGAGATAGTGTCTAAGGAAATTGCAGCACTTGACACAGAAAACTTCAACAAAAAAATGTTGTTAGACATCTATAATGGAATAGAACACTAAATATGATTCGAATTAAAGACCTAACCGTAAAAAACTTCATGAGTGTGGGCAACCAGACTCAGGCTGTAGACTTTGACAAGGAACAACTAACTCTTGTGCTAGGTGAAAACTTAGACCAAGGTGGTGACGACAGTGGATCACGTAATGGTACTGGTAAAACTACTATCATTAACGCACTAAGTTATGCATTGTACGGAAAAGCCCTTACAAATATCAGAGCTAACAACTTAATTAATAAAACTAACTCAAAAGGCATGCTAGTTACACTACAATTTGAGAAAAATAATAACCAGTACCGTATCGAACGTGGGCGCGGTCCTAATTTCTTTAAATTTTATGTTAACAATCAAGAATCATTAGTAGATGAGTCACAAGGCGACAGTAGACAGACACAAGACGATGTAAACACACTGTTAGGTATGAGTCATGATATGTTTAAGCACATTGTTGCACTAAACACCTATACTGAACCGTTCTTGAGTATGAGAGTCAATGATCAAAGACAGATCATCGAGCAGTTGTTGGGCATTACTATACTATCTGAGAAGGCTGACACTCTTAAAGATCAAGCTAGGCAAACTAAAGAAGCAATTACTTCAGAAACACTAAAGATTGAAGCAATACAAACTGCAAATAGTAAGATTGAAACTACTATTGGTAGTTTGCAAAGTAACCAGAAAGCATGGTTATCTAAACGTGCTGCTGATACTACGAAGTTACAAGAAGCAATTAGCGAATTAGAACACTTAGACATTGAAACTGAACTAGAATTACATGAAAAATTACAAAATTGGAACCAACATAACAATGCTATTTTGGCTCTTAAGAAAGAATTAAGTACACTAGAACCTGCACTAGTACGTGCCGATAAGTCTGTTGAAAAAGTTAATAAAGACATCTTAGACTTAGTAGATGCTAAGTGTTATACTTGCGGGCAAGAGCTACATGTAGACAAAAAAGTAGAAATTGCCGAACGGAAGGATAAAGAACTTGAAGATGCAATTGCATATCAAATAGAAATCACAAGTAAACTAAAAGATGTTACAATGGGCCTTCAGGACATTGGTGACATTAACGGCAAGCCTACAACATACTATGAAACTGCTAAAGAAGCATACGAACATAGACAAAATGTAGATAGCTTAAAGCAAGCATGGGAGTCAAAAAAGGACGAGGAAGATCCTTACCAAGCACAAATTGACGAACTTAATAATAGTGCTATACAAGAAATTGATTGGAATGTTGTAAATGAGCTAACAAACTTTAAAGAACATCAAGAGTTCTTGTTAAAACTATTAACAAACAAAGATAGTTTCATTCGTAAGAAGATTATTGATCAGAACCTAGCATACCTAAACAATAGACTTACATATTATCTTGACAAACTAGGATTGCCGCATCAAGTGTTGTTCCAAAACGATTTGAATGTTGAGATTACTCAACTAGGACAAGACCTAGACTTTGATAACTTGAGTAGAGGCGAACGCAATAGATTAATCCTAGGATTAAGTTTTGCATTCCGTGATGTTTGGGAAAGTTTGTATCAAGGTGTAAACTTATTGTTTATTGACGAACTTATCGACAGTGGTATGGACACTGCTGGAGTTGAAAACTCTTTAGGAGTTCTTAAAAAGATGGCGCGTGAGCGTGAAAAGAACATTTATCTTATCTCGCACAAGGATGAACTTATTGGTCGTGTTAATCACGTACTAAGAGTTGTAAAAGAAAACGGATTTACAAGTTATGCAAATGATTTAGATGTCGTGGAATAATAATGAACGATGAAGATGATATTCATGATCAATTAGTGCAAGCATATCTTAAATATTTTGAAGCAAGCGAACGCTTTGAAAGACAAAACAGTGTGCGCACTCATCGTGAAGTGCGTAAATGTTTAAGAGATATTCGAACTTTTGCAAAAGATCGTTCAGACGAAGTTCATCATTTGCATATGAGTACAAGGAAAACCAAAACAGGCGAAGAATAACTAAGGCAACGGTAAGTAGTAGATGCAATGGACTTACCAAGGACAAACAATTGACCAAATACCAGATGAGTACGAAGGTTTTGTTTATCTTATTACTAATACCATTACAAATCAAAAATACGTAGGCAAGAAACTAGCAAAATTTAAAACTACCAAGCCACCACTCAAAGGCAAGAAAAACAAAAGGCGCGGCACTAAAGAAAGCGATTGGAAGACTTACTGGGGTTCCAGTGATAGACTAAACGCAGATGTAGCCGCACTAGGCGAAAATAAGTTTACAAGAGAAATATTATACCTATGTAAAGGTAGGGGCGAAATGTCCTACATAGAGGCAAGAGAACAGTTTGACAGGCGTGTACTTGAAACTGATGATTACTACAACGGTATCATTAATGTTAGAGTAGGCGGGTCAGACAAACTCAAACAGGCATTGCTAGAACATCACATACAGGCAAAACATTCCAACACATAAGGTTGGCGGGCCAGATTAAAAATACCGCTGTGGAAAAAGCTCTCGTATAGAAGCACACGTACATATTGATTGACACACCAGAGTGTGGAAGCCATCAAACAAATTGGGCTCACTAGTTGATATAGATTGCATGTTGGCAGTTGAACAACACAAACACAGTACATAAAAACTCTTTAGCAATAGGAACGAAGCGAGAGGTAGCTGGAAACAGCGATGTCGACGTAGGTTGGGAAAGGTCAGAGCCCATTGTACTTTGTGTATAAACAATTACCTACTTCCAATGTCTCGGCTGGACGGACTCACATGAAGTTATCCAAAAAAAGACGACGGGGCCGTAACAGGTTCCGTCTGACTAAACAATCTACATGAAACTTAAACATTATTACTTCGTAATAATGCATTTGTATCTTATTAATTACTTCTATCAACAAACGAAGTGTTTAGTTTGAGCGTTAGCGAAAACTAATATCTACGTAGTAGATATTCATAATAAATATTAACATGTTACAACAACTTACTCTTACTGAAAGAAATAATCTACATGAAAATGCACTTTGGATTATCATGGACCCTTGGGTTAATCAATCGGAGTTGTTAAAATATGCAATTCCCGGCACTGTTGATATATTACCTGGATATAATATCAATGACTGGAATAAAATTTGGGCTGATAGGATTGCAGATTATCTACCACGTGTTAAAAACTGGCTTGTAATAACTGATCTTGGATATCATGATATAGTCACTAAAAAAGAAATTCTATCGCCGATTGATCCTAGATTTAGTCACTTGCCTGTTATTGAGCATCGCTATATGAAAAAAGATCTAATTTGTCAACATTTGCCTAAAGATTGTACTTCGATTGTTTATACAGGATTTCATGAACATATGTGCGTATTATGGAGACCGTACATAGGATATAATAATATTAACAAAGAAAATAATATAAATTTAGATAAGTACATTGCGCTTGAGCTTACATGTCATTGGCCGTCACCGGATCTAAAAATAAGATTGGGAAAACAATCGATGCGGCGCAGACCTGATTATAAATACATAAGAGTACTGGATGATATTAAATGAAAATATATGAAATTGACGAAGGATTTAAAGATTCTTTCAAAACTGGCTTTAAAAAATCTAGTGAAGTAGGAGCTATAGTTGATCCATTTGTTACTGGCTGGAAAGATGCTGAAAAAAACAAAGACAAAGCAAAGCCTACTACTAAATCAAAAACTGTAGCAAAGCCTGCTCCTCAAGTAAAATTTTCAGAAAACCAACCAGTACAATTTATGAGTAAAGCAGGAAAACTAACTAATGCTAAAGTAGTTGGAGCAAGTAAAGACGGCGACGATAGTGTGGTAATTATAAACTCTGGAAAACAAAACTTTATGATTAAAAGGGCTAAACTGATTAATCCTAAAACAGGAAAACCTTTTTAGAAAAAAGGTAATCCGCTTTTCTTTGTTGTTTCCATATTCTCTTTGACAATATCTGCAATTAACTGTCTGTCTTCGTGACTTAAATTAAATCCTTCATCGAGTGTAACACCACCGCGCATGTACCAACACAGTTTCATTATCTCAGATTTAATCTGCTTCTGATCACCTTGTAGGACCTTTACTTCTTCGAGGATCTCTGGCACGGTCCATGCTAGGACCCTTACCCGAAAAAATTTGCTTGGTCAAACGTAATTGGTACTTCCCAGTGCTTAGGCGCACCAGCTTCAACATCTTCGTCAGTACTATTAACTTTTAACGGTTCAATGGAAAACTTTTTCTTTTGATTATCTAAATGATCAGTTATAGATGTAAAGAAAGATTTATCAGCATTGTCAACAAATTCTTGAATATGTGCAGGATTCGTTACAGTATCGTCTCCTACTGTAATTTCAACAATACTTTGTGTTAGTGTATTAACTGTTAGATCTGTTAATTTTTTAAAACTTCGATTAAATTTAGAAAGTTTTTCACCATCTGAAATTTCTTCATCATTAACTAGTGCAAAGATACGTTGTTCTTCAAACGTTTGTAGGCTTGCTTCTGTAAATTCTGCATAAGTTAATGGGCGAGTTG
>JACLAB010015675.1_pt1 | contig 16155 bp, 7 predicted proteins | sample 8027921 | NCBI WGS metagenome assembly JACLAB01 (sample SAMN15725117, study PRJNA655200) | protist metagenome | isolation source: fluorescence activated cell sorting (FACS) single amplified genomes of... | place: USA: West Boothbay Harbor, Gulf of Maine | collected 2000-07-19 | reverse complement strand
GACCGCGATGAAGATTGTACGTTCGCAGGAGAACCTTCACGCGGGAGGAGAGGCGTCCACGTCGCCGTCCGTGGAGGAAAATACTCGGCGAGCCGCGGGCAAGCCGAGCAAACCAAAGACGCAGCCCGAACGCGTCGTGACGATGGCGAACGCGATGCTGGAGAAGGAATCTAGCGGTGCAGAATCCGCGGCGAAAAAGTCTGCAAAGACTAATGAGCCGTACTCTAGGCTCGGGCCGCACCCGAGCGAGTGGAAGAGACGCGAAGGGGCGCCGCCGAGTTCGCACTTGGAACGTGTGACAAAGCGCGCCGTAGTGCTTCGTCCGAGCTCAGAGGATAGCGACGTGATTAAGACTTTGCAGACCTCGAGGGGTATGCGAGATATGACCGGTATACTCGCTCGACACTCGGCCAAGCAACTTGGAGAAGCTTTCGCGCTCACGGATGAGTTGGTGCAAGAGTTGCGAGACAAGAGCTGGGAACTGCGAGAAGTCGCTTACATGCCGGGGGATGATTTGGGTTTCATGCGTTTGTTGGACAGTGTTAGCGTCGTCATCGTCGCCATTCCACTTGCGTTACAAGGTGGTGACCTACTAGAACTGCTTAGGAAAGCGCGAGCTAAAGGTATCATCGTCATGCAGTCGAACAAAGTTGGTCACTTTTTGGCGCACGACAGGCACGTCGACATCTCTGAAACGGATTACCTGCCGCCGAAACGGTTGCCAGCGCGTCGAATTGGTTTAGAAGATCGCTGCGAAACGCGAGATGATGGGTACAGAGAGATTGTGATTCACGTGATTTCGATGCCTGGCACTAGCGAAGAGCGGACAACGCTGCGTGAACGAGTCATGCCGATTTTGCAGCGCAGATGTCGGTCGAGGCGTTTGCGTTTGAAGTATGTAGATTTGAAAGATACGTGCCCGGGCGCTGGACCGGGACAAGCAGTAAATGCACTGTCGCACGCGATGAAAATAGGAGGTTTGTTCGTCGTGCTGTTGTCTGCCAAACATGAAATAGATTGGTACGGGAGTGTGCGAATGCGTGAATATGTACACATTATGAGGGCGGAGGGCCAGCGGGAGGCGGAAACCGAAGTGACGTGGATGCGCAACGCCCCTAATGACTATAGCCGCGTTGAGACACAGCTTGGTCAATTGCTTCGAGTGTTCGACGATTTAGACGAGTCGTTATTCGACGAAAGTGTGGACCTCATGCAACATCTCACGCTTGAGGAACGAAGGCAAGTGGCGCAAGCAAAGGTTCAACGCGACACTCTGCGTGTCCAACACGTCATGGCGTACCACCCAAGGAAGACGTTTTACGAAAACTTGCGTGTGACTAAAGAACCAGACTATGTGAGTCATTTGGTGAGCGCAGACTTGGTACAAAAGGAGAGATTGGGATCTCTCCTTTCGACGCTGTACGCTCACGCGGGAACGTCCATTACCGAGTACAGCGCGCTTTTCGCGCCGCCTGTGAAGGAACACGCCGAAGGAAACTTCACACGTGTAAACCGCCCACCTCGTTCTACGGGTTTGGCAGAGTTCGTGGATACTCTACTAGAGGATTTGTGGTCAAGGATTTCTATCGAGTTTCCAACAGAAGAACAATTGGACGAAACAATCAGACTCGTCAACGTCGAACCAGAACTTTCGTTGAGCGAAAAACTACCTTTTTACGCGCACCGCGCGATGGAAGAAAAGACTCTCCTCAAAGCGATTAAAACTGGACGTCCGGCTGTCACTGTGATTCAGGGACCCGCAGGTGCGGGCATCACGAGTATGTTGCAGTACTCAGCACGGCTTGCACGTTCACTTTTCCACCAATCGGGTCAAGACGGACCAGTGGAGAAAATTTCTATCGTTAGCGATTATGGCGCTTTAGAAGGCAGAATGGATCCAACGCCGGCGCAGGTTCTTCGAAACATCGTCAAACAACTCAAAATACATTTTGGTTTTGATGACTTTGTGCCCGCCACAACTGAATTGCTTCGCGGACTTTTATTGACCATGTTAAGACGAATCACGCGTGCGCATGGAAGAGCGCTCATTTTCATCGATGCACTACATCTTGTGCATAATCCCGCGGGCGCTGCATGGCTTCCACCAGAGGATGAAATACCCGTTGGCGTGCAGTTCTTTGTCGGTATCGAATGCGTCACTAAGCACCAAGTGCTTGAAGAGGAGAATCAAGATGATAGACGCATACCTGCTTTAGACTTCAACTTGATTGCATCTTTTCGTCGGCGTATGCTAGAACTTCAGCACGTGGCGTTGCGTGCATCTTGCCCTAAAGCGGCGAAGCAATCAATCATGTTGGAGGCACTGAGATACGAAGAGAGGAGAGCGTATGCGCAGCACCTTCTGCGTCCGTATGGCATACGCGTAACCAATCAGATGGTGATGCAAATGATGGATAAACCATGCACGGCAACGTTTCGAGGTCTCAGCTTGATGTGCGAACGGATCATGATGTCGGATCCGTACGGCGATCCTGCGGCAAAATATCTGACGAGTTTCCCAAAGACAGAACGCGAGCACTATCATCAGATTTTGAAAATGATGGAAAAGTTATTTTCTCTCGAAACCCTGGCGTGTGTTCTTCCAGTCATTGCGCTCGGTTGCAATTGTCTAACGCGAATCGATGTCGCACATGTTGTTAGACGCAACGTCATAAGGTCAGCGAATGTATACGAACTGCTGGACAATTTAATGACTCCGTTACTCTGGGCGGCTAGATTTTTCGTCAAAGGCGACGCATACGCCGGGAGCACAAGTTCAGCGTCTGGTAAACTTTACGTAGAAGGTCAGGTTGCGCGTGATGTCATACTGGAGAGGTATGTCCCAAAAGAACAGCAGAAGCGTAACGTGTATCAGATGATCGTTGGATATTTTGATCGGAACGTCAACGGAGCTGGTCTGTTGGCGACAATCCAGTCTACCGCTTCGTTGAAAGCCCAGGGACTAGATCCATTTGCGAGAGACGAAGACGGTCGAATGGCAAACGAAGTGATGTATCAAGAGCATGAAATGGCGGTGAACACGATACTTTATTTGCCGTATTTCTGCGCGCAAGCTCGCATGTTCGACAGACTTGCAGACTTGCTCAAGGATGTTGAGTTCTTGCAGGCGAAACTTGTCCTACAAGAGAGTCAAGCGCTGATCGAAGACTTTGACAGAATTCTTCCTCAGAGTGGCGGGCCGGAGAGGCCACTCTGGATCTCGCAGCATCTCGCTGTGAGCGAAGGTCTTGTCGACGTGCCTGGTATGCTCCCCGGTATTGACGGCAGAATACAGCAGCTCGCCATTTACAATTCCCACTGTCTGGGCTTCCACGTCGAAGCGTATCAGTTTTACGTCTCTCAGACGGGTGATCACGCCACGATGAAGACATTGGCTGCTCTACGTGACGTTTTGTGGCGCAATATTGAGATGTTGCACCGGCGACCAGCACTCATCAGGCAAGTATTTTTCAACGATATCGGTGACGCGGCGCCCAGGTTGATTGCAAGCGGCGGACTTATTGAACCGAGCGAAAGCGCCATTCGCGATTCGAATGGGAGCGAGCGAATAATGTTAAAGTGGGGAAATAGGCCATCTTCGCAAGTTGTATCAAACGCCATGTCGAGTGGTTACGAACTTGAAGGATCGATCCGATGCGTGAGTTGGCTAAATGAAGTGACGTTTTGCGTCGGATATGCAAGCGGTGCGGTGGAAGTCTGGGATACGCTCCGAGGCGAAGTGGTCGCTCGGCTATTAGGTCACGAGCGCGCCATCACGACGCTCGCTTTGCTCAATCACGATGAGATCAAGAATGCGAGGAAATCAATCTTCATTGTGTCTGGGTCCAGAGACAAAACCGTCCGGGTCTGGCGCCTAGACGATTCGCTGGGCCACGACTGCGATACGCTTCATGGACATACCGAAGCGATCTCTTCTGTACTCGTCGCAACGGCCATCAACGAGCTGTTCAGTGCCGCGGGAAATGAAATCCGCTGCTGGTCGTGTTCTCCCGGCTATCCTCTTTTGTACTTGTTCGATACGGATTACAAAAGTCCGCTCTCGTCCATCGCGCTCTCTCCAGATTTGAGTTACATGGTTACTGCGTTTTTGGACGGAACCATGCGGGTTTGGGCATTTTCGTTGGCAGAAAGCGCTTCGACCGTGGTTATGGCTGAAAGATCCATCTCGAACAGAGGTGGTCAGAGCGATGACCTATCGGGCGCAGTCTCTGTCCCTTCGAATTCGATGATTGGAGGCCGTCGTATGAAATTTTCGTCGACCCCACCAAACGTAAGTCTAGAACTTCGCGGTCATCTCGCTGAGGTGACGTGTACGGCGTGCGCGGTGGACGGTATGTTTGCGAGTGCGAGCATGGATAGTAGTATAATGCTGTGGGATCCAAAGACTGGGAAACACGTTGGCATGTTGAAGGGAAACGATGGACCGCTTACAGACATCAAGTTTAGCCGTGACGGCAAGCTGTTGGTGTCGTCGTCATTCGATCGAACGTGTAGGGTGTTTCATGTGCGGACTGGCAAGGTTATACACACTCTTCGCCACCTCCATCGTGTCTCTTGTTGCGACATCTCGACAGATTCGAGTTGCGTCGTCACTGGAGCGACGGACGGAAACATTCGAGTCTGGAGCTGGATGGGTCATCAAGAATCTGCGTCATCTGGCGCGCTTCCGAGAGGCTCGGGACTATTGCGGCGCATTACAGAGACGAAAGTGAACGTTGGTAGAGACTCCGGCACCCATGCTTCCGAAATCACGGCGTGTTGCTCCATGACCATTCCTGGTGGAAAATCGTGCTTTGTGACGTCTGACAGCGAAGGCTGCGTACACATAACGGACGAATCCAACTGGGTTTGTATGTCTGACATCACGCCACTGAAGGCGAAAGGAATGGTAAGCGAGGCTGCGTTCGAGCAATGTGGGATAATGACCATGGACGCTTTCGCGAATGACTCAATCGTCTACTTTGGCAGAATTGACGGATCGTTGACGGCGTGGGATTTTGGCGCAAACACGTGGGCTTGGCCAAAGTCTCACGTCGTAGAGGCGCACACTCGCGGCGTGTATTCCATGACGCATATGGATCGTTCCACCTTGATCACGGGTGGCGGAGGTGGGAACATCTCCGTGTGGGATGTCGGTGGGCGCAGCCCGACGCTGATGAAGACATTTGCCGGGCACGAATCGCGTGTGCGCGGAATGTGCACTGACTCCACGGGACTCTACTCCATCGGAGGCGATAAACACGTCAAATCCTGGGATATCGAGCGCGGCGCCGTCAGCGAATTCATCGCACACGACGCAATCATCGTAGACTGCGCCCTCTCACCTTCAGGACTCGTCACTCTCGGCGCCGAAGGTTTGGTGAAACTCTGGGATTCTCGCGCCGGCTCCGAAAGCGCGCGCGTTTCCCTCCCCGGTGGCATCCCAATCTCCTGCGACGTCATCGTTGATCAACCACATTGGCTCCCAGTCCTCATCGACACCGCTCTGTGCGTGTACGACGTTCGCAAACTGAACGAAATCGCCACGTTTACCAACGTCCGCGCGCAAACGCGTTCATCGCGCGAAGCGTCCCTCTCCGCCGTTGCCTTCAATCCATCCGGCACCCGCGCCGCGCTCTGCGACGCCCTCGGCCGTGTCTGCGGTCTTACCACCACTTTTATCTCGTCGCGGCCATCCTAGGCGGTTCGACATCCGCGCGTCGCGTTCGCTTAGCCTTGTAACAACAACAATGCGAAAAACGTTAAAATGTTTCATCGATGAAAGCCGTTGCGAAACAAGATGTCAAGTTGTCGATACACCTCGACGAGCGTTCCGTTCCGGACGATGCCGGCGATGGATGCGCGCGCGCGCGATTTGGATAACGGAAGGAAGAAACTCGAAGAGTTTCGCGCGAGGAAAGCGGCGCGGAAGAACGCATCAGCCGCCGTGGTAAAACAACCCGCGACAAAGGAAGATGCCGATGTCGATGCCGCGCAGCAGGGGGTGGATGAGGATGCGACGTACACGGCGCGACTTGAAGCGAAATTAGCGGCGTTGAACGACCGTGGAAACACTGTGGGGTCAATTGGAACGCCGACAAACATGGATACGAGTGTGAAGATGCGAGACGAGATGACAAAGGTGGTGGATGACGTGAGCGATGATTACTCAGCGTTGTTGAACCGAGCGGCGTCCGAGGAGGGCGAACGCGCGCGGAGCGAACGCGTACGAGCGACGGAGACGGCGTTGAGGGATGCAAATGATGATTTTATGATGGTTTCGGATGCGATTGAAGCGTTGGGGGCAGATAAGATTTCTGGAGAAGTGGCTGGGGAGTTGCAGAGAGAGCTCGAGAGGCTTACGGAGGAGTTTGGCGCCGAACGCGAGGCGGCGCGCGCCGAGATTGATGGTTTGCAAAACGAGCTCGAGAGGCTTCGAGCGCTCGATTCTGAGCTCGAGCGCGCGAGGGAGGAGTTGATGGAGCGTAAAGCGAATGAGGAGGCGATGACGAAGGATTTGGAGACGGCTCGAAGTGAGTTGATAGACAAGGTGGAATCGTTGCGACTGGCGCAACAGGAGATTGACTCAGCCAAGATAGATTTGGAAAAGATGAAGTCTGCGGTCGAAGAGGCGAAGAAGACGTCAAAAGAAAAGGTTAAGAAGGCGATCGCAAAGGGAAAGAGTATCGAAGCGGAAAAGAAGACGATACAAGCGGAGCTCGAAACGATGCGCGCCCAAGCAGAGGAACAATCGGGGCTCGCGCAAAAACTCGCCGACGCAGAGTCAAAGCTTGCCAACGCCAAGAACGAGCTGGATCAAGCAGAGTCAAAGCTTCTATCGTTTGAGGCTACCGACGATGCGTTGTCGGCTCTGAGACTGAAAAACCAAGAGATGCAAGTTCAACTCACTGCTTTGCACGGTTTGGAAGTGAAGGATCAGAAACGCGAGGAAGAGCTCGCCGAATCGCGCGCAACAATCGAACGACTGACGACTGACGTGCAAGAGCTCACAAGCACTCGTGAACTGGTCGGTAGTCTCAAGACTGAACTAGAAAAGACTAAAATTGAGTTGGAGGACGCAACGTCGCGAGCTGCGAGCGTGCACGAAGAGATTACGACTCAAACTGAGCAGTTGAGAAAAGAAACGGCAACTGCTCAGGAGCGAATTCAGCAGTTGGAAACGGAGATGAAGGAGGAACAGACTAGCCACGAAAACGAGCGAACCAAGTTGATTTCACAAATCGAAGATATCAACGATAAGCTTGACGCATCCGAACGTTCGGTTTTCGAAAGAGATGCCGAAATCGAATCTCTTCGAGGCAAGATTGACGACGTGAAGCATGCATCGGCTGATGAGGTGGATCGTCTTCGTTTGGACCTCGAGAGCACGCAAAAGAATCACAAAGAGGAAGTGAAGAAACTTTCCGATACGCTCGAGGAGCTCAACGGGAAATTGGAGAATGCGAACAGCGAAGCGCAAAAGTGGAGAGATGAAAAATCCGCCCTAGAGGAAGAATTGAAGAGCAAAGACGCCGAGATCTCAACGTTGACGGCGCGCGCTGAGGATGCGAGCGCGTCTTTGGACGCCAATCTCGAAACGCTGCGCTCTCAGCTCGCTGATGTCCAGCTCGAAAAGACCGCACAGGGTCAAACGATTGCCGAGCTCACCGATGCTATTCGAATGGCGAATGAGGAAATCGAGATGCTCACATCAGCAAAGACAAAGCTTGAAGAAGAAATCGAGGTGAAAGAGGAAGCGATCGGTGCGGAAAAGTCAAAGTTGGATCAAGCTCAGGCGTCTGTTGAAGCAGAACTTCAAGACGCCCGCGCGCGTCTCGACGCGTCAGAGAATGAGAAGAATGTTCAACACGAGCAACTCATGGAAATCAACGCTCGTTTGCAGGAGCAAAGCGCAGAGATTTCCAATTTGACGGCCGCAAAGGCGCAAGCAGAGGAAATCATCGTAGCACGCGATGATGAGATTCAACAGCTTCAAGCTAAAATGGAGTCCACGGCGGTAGACGGTGTGAGAGAAAAAGAGCTTGAGTCGAGAGTGACTATGCTTGAACAAGAGAAGGAATCACTCCAAGCGCGCATCAAGGAGGCTTCTTCTCAAGTCGAGAATGCCGCTCAGAAGATTGCGGCGTTATCCGAAGCCAAGGCGCTCGTGGACGCCGACTTAAAGGCGAAGGATGACGAGATTGCGCGTTTGAGCGACGCGGCTGATCAGGCACAGAAGGCATACCAAGACGAAGTCGCTGGCCTTCGAGCTCAACTCACCGCATCAGAAAAGGAGACGAGCGCAAATGTCCACCAGATGGAAAGCCAGTTTTACGAAGTTAACACGCGTTGCGAGCAGCTCGAGCAAGAAATTGCTTCTATGACTGACGCGAGATCGCGCTTAGAATCCGAGTTGGAGAGCAAGACGAATGAGATTGCAGAGTTGCGCTCCGCGACCGATGCGGTGAAGAGCTCGGCAACAAATGAGCTTTCGCAGACTCAAGCAAAGCTGGACGCAGTCGAGCAAGAAAAGTTTGTACAGGAAAACCAATTGAAAGAGTACGCCGAGCGATTACAAAGCGCAGACGCCGAGCTGTCTTCCATGAAGACGGAGTACGAAAAACTGCGAATCTCTGTGACGGAGAAGAACCAAGAATTGAATCAACTGCGAGAGCAAATGAAGTCCATCGATGGCATCGCAAACGAAGAATTCGAGCGAGTGAATCGCGAATTTGGCGAACTACGGGCTTCCCACGCCAAGCTAGAACACGAGGTCACTGAACTGCGCTCGATGGAGGAACAAACTCTGATGGAAATGAACGAGCTCGCCGAGGAGAAGAATACAGTGATTGACAAGCTTACTCAAGAGCTCGATGCGGTCAAGTCAAGCGGGGATGCAGCCGCACAAGGTCGAATCGGTGAAATCAACACTGCGCTGGGAGAGGCGCGCGCTGAAGCCACGTCATTGCGCACGGCTTTAGACGAAGCAAACGCATCCTTGGGTTCCATGCAGGAGCTGCAAACTCGCTTGCAACAGACTGAGATGAATCTCGCGACTTCAAATGAAGCTCAAAAGGATCTCAGCGAGCGACTCGCGGAAGCGAAAGCTGCTCTTACACAGCAGCAGCAGGCTGTACCATCGACGCCGCCTCCACCCACTTCGGCATCTAGGCGCTTACCGAGAACTCCCAGCGATTCCGCCTCGCTCGACATTGAATCTGGAGCGCGCGCTGAGTCGCCATCCAAGTCGATGCGAATTTGGCGCGATAGCAGAGTCACTGGTCGGGTACCAAAGCCATTCCAGCCCGTCATGGAGTTCTGTGATAACGCCTTTGTCAGGTTTTTCCGCGTCATGCGCACGCAGCCATCCCTGAGATTTGCCGCGTTGACGTACTGGGCAGTATTGCACGCCTGGCTGTTCTACTACATTTTTCTAAGCTACTGAGCGTTGCCGTGTAAGTATTCAATCTAAAAGTACATTCTTTATTGCATTCGAAATCGCCCGCGCCGGTCGCTTGTGCGCCACACCCACAACGCGCGCGACTTCAACCCCATTTTTATACAACAAAAACGTCGGAACGGTGTCCACGCCTCCCAACGCATCGCACGCTTCATCGTCCAACAAGTCAACATCAATCGTTGCGAACGCCACCTCCCCACCAAACTCTCTCGCCAACGCTTTAAATTTGGGCTCAAACCGAACGCACGGCTCGCACCAGTGCGCCGTGATCGCGACGACGCAGGGCTTGGAACCGCGAGTTCGCAGAGCTGCGCTCAAGTCAGCCACAGTCAACAAACTCCCGACGTCTCCTTCGCCCGTCGACGTGATTCGATGCGCTCGACGCCGCGCGGGCACGACACACCCGGTCTCACTCTCGTTCGTCAACCCCGGAGCGGCTCGTGGCGCCCCCACGGGCGCGTCCCACCAGGGCACGGGCATCTATCCGTCTAACCGCTGCGCGCGCGACTCGGAGTGACGTCAGTGTGCGCCTCAGTGGCGACGTCGCGGAAGAACGTGCGCCGGAAGAACGCGAGACGCGACGATGAACGCTCTCGGAAGAACCTCGTGCGTCGTCTCGACGCACGACTGTCGATCGCGCGGCGTCGCAGCGCGTCGGGCGCACGCAACGGCGCCACTGTGTGTCAAGTGTACTCGCACGCGAGTCGTCACCGCGAGCGCTCGCGATGACGCCGACGAAGACGTGGGCGCGTCGGTCATGAGTCGACGGACTTTGTTTACGTCCACGGCGGTCGCGGCGGCGGCGATGTCGACCGTGTGGTTGCCTGGTGACCGAGCAGCGGCGGCTGCTTCGGCAACTGTTCCAAAGGCGGCCTCGCCTCTGCTCGGCTCCGACGTCACGCCGTCTCAGGTCATCAAGGGATGCTGGCAGCTCAGTGGCGGGCACTCTGGCGATAGAGACACAGACAGAACTTCCGGTAACGCGGCTGTGGATGATTTCGCAGCTTTCGTCGATGCGGGCATCACGACTTTCGACACCGGTCCGCCGGCGTGCGGATACGGTCCGAGCGAGTTGGTCATCGGAGAGTATCTGAAAACACCACACGGGAAGCGAAACGGCGATAATATTCAGATTTTCACGAAAATGTGCTGTGTCGGGAGAGAGCAGGCGAATATGACGCCCGAATGGGTAGTGGCGAACGTGGCGGAGCGCAGAAAGCGACTCGGAGTTGCAAAAGTGGACGCCATACAAATGTATTGGAACGAGTATTCGCTCAAGGGTTATGTCGACGCGGCGTTGTACCTGACCGATTTGAAACATAAAGGTTTGATTGGTGCCGTTTCTCTGACAAACTTTGACACCAAGAGGATGAAGGAGATGGTTGACGCAGGGGCAGAGATTTCGTCAAACCAAATTCAGTACAGTCTGCTGGATAGAAGACCTGAAAACATCATGGTAAAATACTGCAAGGAAAACGGCATCGGTTTGACACCGTACGGAGTCGTGGCGGGAGGCTTACTGTCAGATCGTTATTTGAGCGCCTCTCCCGAGGACGTGGTGATGAACACGTCTTCGTTGCGCAAGTACGCATCCGTCGTCGGACAGGTTGGGGGTTATAAATGGTATCAAAGCCTGCTTCAAACGCTTCGCGACGTCGGTGATAAACACGGTGGTGTGAGCATCGCCAATGTCGCGACGAAATGGGTTTTAGATTCCCCGGTCGTTCCCGCGGTGATTCTCGGAGCGAGAAATGCGTCGCACGTGCAAGACCACGTCAAGTTGTTTGATTTTCAACTGGACGTCGACGATCGCAGTCGGATCGTCAAGGTTCTCGCCGAGGGGAGAAGCGCGAGTGAAGACGCGTACGCGTGGGAACGCGGTGGGCGGTGGTAGACTCGCTGCAGCATTGTTGATTAAAACACGAAAATAATTTTTACATCTTAATGACTATCTTCCCCGCTACTGAGCCGTCTCGTAACAAATCAAAGGCGGTGTCGATCTCATCTAAACCTAAAACTTTACCAACCGGCACGCGCAACGCGCCATCGTCTACCAAGCGAGCGATATCGAGCATACCGTCCGGATCCAACCGCATCACAGCTTGTACATAGCCAACGTCGCGTTGGAATCGCGTCACGGCTTTCTTTCTTGTATACTCTTGAAAAGCCTTCATCACTCCAGCCAGCATGCCTTTTTCGTGCGAGATGAACTTGCCGAGATCACCATGCAAAGACACGTATCGCCCCGTTCCGTACTTGAGCCGATCGATCGCCTGAGTCTCTGTTTGCTTACTCCCGACGCAATTCAACGCCAAATCAAAAGGAGCCCAACCGTCGCTACCCGTCGTTCGTTTCAAAGCCGCTTTAACCTTGTAATCGATGACATCACTTACCCCCATATTTTTTAGTCTATCCATGTCGATCTCGCTCGAAGTCGCCGTCACATCGCATCCCAAATCCACCGCCAGCGCGCACGCCGAAGTGCCGACTGCAGAACCGCCGCCCATAATCAACACTCTCTCGTTCGCCCTCAGCCTCCCCTTATCGAACAATGCCCTGTACGCCGTCAACGCAGCGAACGGAATCGCCGCAGCGTCTTCGTGCGCCAAGGCATCGGGCTTGAGCGCGACGGCGTGCGCCGGCGTCGCGGTAAACTCTGCGAACGCACCGTCTCTCGAAGTCGGCGGCGTCGCCCCGTACACCTCGTCACCCACCTTCAGACCCCGCACGCCCGGTCCGACCTCAGCGATGATGCCCGAAAACTCTCTTCCCGGGACCCAAACTCCCTCGTAGGCGTCACCGCGTCCACTCGCGTACACGTTGGCTGCGTACCCGTCCCGCACCGCGTTGGCATCGATGTGATTCACACCCGCCGCTCGCACGTCCACGAGCACCTCACCCGCACGTGGCGTCGGTCTCGCGCGTGACGACACGATTGACATCGTTCGCGTCGCCGCAGACGCGATCGCGGCTCGCATCTCGTCGTCGGTGTGCGCCGTCGACGCGGCAGATAATGCGACCCGACTTGCACGACGCGCTTGGGCAACACGTCATTCACCGACGACGTGTCGGTGCACGGCTCGACGCGCGCGAACCGAGAGGGTTAGAATTGAACCGCGTGCGACATGCACGTGGTGTCTGTGCGCGTGTGCGCGCGCGCTGGGGCGGCGACCTCGATGCGGTGCGCGCGCGCGACCGATGGACGAGTGGGCTCTTTTGGATTAGTAGTACGCGATGCGCGCGCGCTTCGCGCCGTCGCGACGCCACGCGGTGCGCGATCCGGCGCGGCGACGCGCAGACGTGAATGCAGTGTCGTCACGTTCGCCGCGCCCGAAGAAGCGGACGAGGGCGCGAGCGAAGACGCGGGTTCGGAGAGCGATCTCTCGAGCTCGTTTGCGGACGAGCTCGCCAAGCGCCGCGCGGATGCGTCCGCGGCGAGTTCCAACCCGTTCGATAGGCTCACCGGGGGCGGTAACAAGCCTACCGGTGCGCCACCAAAGTTTGTCCAAGGACGCGATGGAACTTCCGGCGGGACAACCGGGGGCAATGACGACCAGCTCGCGCGCTCTCGAGCGCTCCAAGGCGAAGGCTTGGAAGGCCTTCCCGGTCGAGCTTCCGAGCTCCTAAAGCTCGGTTTCACGAGCTTCATCGGCTTCTCACCCTTCATCACCGCCATTTCCATCCTCTTTTGCCTCACCTACTTTTTGTTCGGCAGCGATTTCATTCACAACGGCGACGGATACGGCTCGCCTGCATTTGTTCCAGCCGAAGCGCTCCTCGGCGAACCCACCGTCGATCCCATGGTTTCTTTCGGACCGCCGCCGTCAGCGGCGCCGTGAATCGATGCTCCCACTCCGCCATCGACGTTCGGGGTTTACTTCTGATCGACACGACGCGCTCTTCTTATCATTAATCAATTAGCCATTCGTTGTTGTAACGCGCCGCCGGCGTCTATGTGCAAAAACGCCCACCTGAAAGTACAGATACTGTTTACCAATACGACATCGTTTTCCCGCCTTTTTCATTGACATCTCGATGCAGTGCGAACAACCAGACTCGTGCGACACAGCGCGACGACGACGGAGGAACGCGAGACGTCAGACGTCAGACGAATCAGAACCGTCGCCAGGCCGAGATGTTTTCAATGCGTGCGTCCGAGACGCCCGCGACGCTGACGACGCCGACAAAGAAGCGCAAGATGATGATGATGTTTGCGAGCGCAGCCGATGCGATCGACGAAAACAGCCGCAGTCACGACGACGACGGTTGCGAGGATTCAGCACGCGAGGTGTCCCCGCCGATGACGCCGGTGAAAGGAACGCCCGTGCAGGTGGATCGAACGGTAAAGGTGCGGGATTTGATCGATTAGTGTGCGCGGCATTGGTGTGATCGAGAGCGGCGTTAGGATCGACGCGAAGACGCGAATTGATTATTGATCGAACGATCGACTGACACGTTTCGTTTACGCGCACGTCTTTTTCTACGACGACGCAGGGAGTGTACCGATACATCGATAAGAAGACGTACCTCGATTGGGGTCTGACGAGCGATTGGTCCGTTGAGGGTCCACGAAAGCGTCGATCCATCGGTGCGGACGGTTCATCCGTGAAGCTCGAGCCGACGCCGACGAGCGTCAAAACGGAAGAGGAAGAGGACGAGAACGCCGCGAGCGAGGGATACGGGGAGATGACGGAGGGGTCGATCGAGAGATTACTATTACTTTTACGCGATCTCTCGTCGGCCGAGTTGGATTCGCCGTTACCGATGAGAACGCCGGAGAAGGGTGCCAGAAACGTGGATGTGGCGTCATCCATCGATCTCACCGAAGAGAGCTCGTTTATCGACGTCGGCAGCGGATACGGTAAAGTTGTCTTTCACGCTGCGCTCTCGGCGCGCGTGGCGAAATCGGTCGGAATTGAATACGTTCCATCGCGTGCGAAAAAAGCGTCCGAGGTTCAAGAAGAGCTCTCTCGCGAGTCGGGACCGGCGTTCATGACGGAGGAGGCTCGAGCGCTCGTGACGCCTCCCAGATGCGTCCTCGAGCAAGGCGACGCGACGACCCGAGGCGCGTTTAGGTTTTCGCACATTTATATGTACGATCGGGTGTTCAACGAAAAGACGCTCGCTCTACTCGCGAAACAGTTGAACCGGTCGAATTTCAAGGTTTTGGTGACGTATCAACGCGTAGAGTTGTGGCGTCGGTTGGGATTGCGCAACGTCGAACACGTGCACTCGTTTACTATGCGCACCACGGGTGGGCAAAATTTCAAGGCGTACATCTTCGTCAAGTAATAGGAGCAATATGTAGAATTTCTGTATTCAAACTAAAGTGACTAATGTAGTGCGTGTGCGTTTCATCCCTCCTTTGTGGCGGCTAAAGCTTCGCCATTCTTTTGCGATTCCGTTTGTTTGAGCTCGGCTTTGTACGCTCGCAAAGCCTCGAGACCCCGCTCAAATACGGACGCGTCCTCCCCTCGAGCCTTGTAGTCCTTGATAATCGCTTTAAGTTCCGTTTCCGTGACGAGTTTGCGCTCGCTGATTTCCTTCTTGCGCGGAATGCGCGAACGAATCTGTTGCTCCATCGCCTTAGCGTCCTCTTCGCTCATGCCAGACGCCATGGCGTTTTCGGCGGCGATTTCGCCGACGTTGGCCACCTGGTCCTCCTGCCACTTGGCCAACCACTCCTCGTCCCAAACGACGCTAGGGCCGTCGTACTTGTAATCCTCCGGAAGGATTTCTGTGCCTTCCGGAATGTATACGCATCCAAGCGGCACCTTGATGGCGACGTCTTCGGGAGCCTCGACGGTGGCGCGCGCGCCGCCGTTGCGCAAAAACACTTGAATACCCGTCGTGAAGACGTTGTTCCAAAACCAGTACAGCGCGAGACCAGCCGGAACGGTGAGCGAAATATAACCGATAAAGAACGGCAGCAGCTTGAGCAATACAGATTGGTTCTTCATCTCGTCGGTGGATTCTTCCTCTGCCGGCTTGAGCACTTCCATGCTCACAAATTGCGAAATCGTCGTTAAAATCGGGAAAATCAAATACAATGAAGCGTCGTGCCAGCCAATCGGTGGGGCGTAGTCCGAATCAAGCGGAAGCAACCAGCTGAGATCGCGCGCGTCCGTCGGACCGGCCAGAGACGGAAGGAAGAACCACGCCTCGTCGAAGGCTCCGTCGCCATCGATGACGGCGTTGTTAAACGCGCGATACAAGCCCGCCAACACCGGAAACGTGAGAAGCAACGGTCCACAACCAGCGAGTGGGTTAACGTTGTTCTCTTCGTACACGCGATTAATCTCCGCATTCATGCGCTCTTGATCACCCTCGTATTTTTCCCGAATCGCCGCGATTTGTGGCTGCAAGTTTTTCATATTCAACGAGCTCACAACCTGATCCCGCGTCAGCGGAAACGTCACTGCCTTGACGAGAATCGTCACGATGATGATCGCGTTACCGGTCGCATACGGCACACCCATCGCCTGCAACTGCCCCTGAATCGAAAACAGCAGCTTCTCGAGCGCATCCGAAACCGGCGCGAGCCAACCCTCCATGCGTTGCGGCGCTTGGATTTCTCCGCTCGCTATCTTCGCCGCCCGTTCCTCCGCCATCACCGCGTCCATCGCATCCTTCAGCGCCCCTTGATCCATAACCGCCGCCAACCCATCGGCATCAACACCACTAACATCCACGGC
>JACLAB010000436.1_pt1 | contig 16155 bp, 5 predicted proteins | sample 8027921 | NCBI WGS metagenome assembly JACLAB01 (sample SAMN15725117, study PRJNA655200) | protist metagenome | isolation source: fluorescence activated cell sorting (FACS) single amplified genomes of... | place: USA: West Boothbay Harbor, Gulf of Maine | collected 2000-07-19 | reverse complement strand
GAAGGGTGCACATCACCTGCGAGCTGGTGGGACACTTGACGGAGGTGAAACATTTGTTCGCGTTCGGGACGCTGCTGGTTTCGATCGATGCGTCGGACTGCGTGTTGGTGTGGGACATAAGCGAGAAGACGATGAGGAGGAGAGAACGAGAGTACCAAAGATACAGTCAAGAGTGCATGAAGAAGGCCAGGGAGGAGCGACGACGGCTGGTGATGGAGAGGAGGAACGAGAGGGAACGCGCGAAGAATAAGAAGAATAAGAACGACGAGAACGCGAGCGGTAGCAACACCGCTAAAACACGCGTGGCATCGACGAAAGAGATTTTGAACGAGCTCATGAGGAAAGCGCCGTGGTGCCTGCGGAAGTTCAGACGTTTGGAGAAGGCGAAGGATATAGCTTCGTTTTTCCCCGGAGACGACGAAAACGAAAACGAGGAAGGAGGAGAAGGTAACGAGCAACACAGAAGAAAACGAGCTCACATCGATGAAGACGACTCCGACGACAACGACGACGACGACACATTCAAGCACGTCAGAGATATGGATAAGTTGGACCCAGATGCGATTACCGGACGACGATACGAAGGTGAAGACTCGGATTCCGACGAAGACGAAGGAGAAGAAAATGACTCGGACTCGGACGACGAAGACGAAGACGGAGACGACGATGAAGAGGGCGATAAAGATGGGAATGAAAATGAAAAACATGCCGAAGACGACGAAGAAGATCCGATGGATTTAGCGCCAACTATTATGATTTTACCGGATTCGTTCGGTGGAAGCATAACCTGCATCGCGCATCCGGATACCTACATTAACAAAGTCGTCTTAGGAAACAAAAGAGGGAAACTGTTACTTTTGAACATCGTCACCGGACGCATCGTGAAAGTATTGGGCGGCACTGCAGATGATTTAGGCACGAATGACTCGGAGATCACGTTCGTTCAAAATTCACCGGCACTCGATGTCATCGCGGTTGGTTTTTCGGACGGCCGGTGCGTTTTATACGACATCAATAAAGAGCGAGCGATTATGACGTTGCCGCACGATTGTAAAGTGACGTGCTGCTCGTTCAATGCGCAGGGAAACCAAGACGATAACGACCCGCTCATCGTCGTGTGTGATGTAAACGGTACGGTTACCACGTGGGATTTAGAAAAACGACGACAGAGAGATTTAAACCAACGAGCGCACGACAGCGAAATTATTTCGTGTTACTTTTTCCCGGGACAACCGTTACTGATGACCTCCGCGAAAGATAATTCCCTGAAGCAATGGGCGTACGACCAATCGGATGGCTCAAGCAGATTGTTAAAGTTTCGCTGCGGTCACGGAAAACCTCCAAATCTAGTATCCTTTTACGCTGACGGGAAGCGCATCTTCGCCAGCGGTAGCGACAAATCTTTGAGGGTATGGTCGACGATTCAAGATCAACAAAGTAAAGAGCTTTCGCAGTCGCGAGTCGCATCTCGAGCAAAGAAACTGAACATACACGAGGAAGAATTGAAATTGCCAATGGTGTCGTACATGTCGTGGAACGAGTTGCGCGAATTTTCGTGGGCAAACATCGCTTCCTGCCACGTAAAGGAAAATAAAGTCTACACGTGGCGTTTAGGTACCGGTATTTTAGGTGAAAACGTTCTGGAGACGCCACACAAAGAAAACGATACATCCGAGTGCACTTCGTGTGCAATATCGCAGTGCGGCAGCTACTGCTTCGTGAGTTACGAATCCGGCGCTGTTCGTCGTTACAACATGCAGAGTGGTCTTCATCGCGGTGATTTGAAGCGCATCGTTGGCGTTGGCCCAGATAACAGAATCGACAAAAACGCTCTCGCGAAAAGCTTGAAAGGTAACGAAGGGTACAACTTTCCGGGTGGTAAGAAATCCGTGTGGGCGTATTCTGGTCCACAATTGGGTGATATCATAGAACGTAGGTACACGACATTAGCGCACGATGGAAAATGCACCTTGGTGCAAACGGACGGCATGAACCGTTACGTTTGCACAACCGGGGAAGATGCGAAGGTTCGCGTGTGGAAATATAGCGACATGAAACTTGAAGGCGAAATGGATTTAGGCGCACCTGCGGTACAGGGAACAGGGTACTTACACAGAACGGCTGAATTATTCGCCGTTGCCTCGCAAGATGGAACCATTCGATTGTTCGATATTGGGACGAAGAAACGCGTCCGAACGTTTCGCTTGAACAAAGAGAAGAGCGACGAAGACGGCGGCGATGAAAATGCCGATGATGGGAGTAAGAAGAAGAAGAAGAAAAAAAAGAAATTGGTCCTAGCGACTAAAGTGGAGATCACATCCGATCGCGAATGGGTGATTTCTTGCGATACTCGCGGCATGATCAAAGTTTTTGACATTCCCTCCTCTCGTTTGTTACAAACGATGAAAATGGGTTCCGATAGAATCACGAGTTTTGCGCTGTCGCCCACGCTCGAGTATCTTGCGACTACGCACGCCGGTAAGAGGGGTGTTTTTCTCTGGAACAATCGTTCGCTTTACTCCACAGAAGAAAGCTTGGATGACGTGGTGGAAAGCATTGGTGGTACGGTCGAGCTCGAGGCACCGAGAATGACTTCATTAGCGGACGACGAGGATAACTTATCGTTGGCTAAAGGAAACGACGTAAATGGCCAGATGCTTTTGGACGACGACGAGGACGACGAGGTGCTCGACGCGGCGGACGAGATGGAAGCGAAGAAAATCGATCCGTGGGAAGAGCAGAAGAAAGCTTTCATTGCGTCCATCCCTGCTCAGCTTGGGCCGGGCATGGCAACTTTGTCTTTGCTTCCACAAAAGCAGTTGAAAGATTTGAATAATCTGGACGAAATTCGCGCGAGGAAAGGAAAGGATCCAGAGGTTCGTAACATGACGGATGCGCAGAAAGAGGAGGAGCAAGACGATTTCGGACAAGTCAGAGCACCGTTTTTTCTGCCAACTAAGGTAGACGATACCGATTTGCGAAACTCTGCGTTTATCGTTGAAAGCAATGATGCCGACGATGACGATAAGAAGAAGGACTCTCAAGTCGCGGTGCGTTCAAGAATCTTAAAACGCAACGACGAGAACGGAAACTCGTTAGATGCCGATTGCGAACTCCTCAGACGATGGAAACAAGGTGCGCGTGAAATCGCTGAATTCAAAGAACTTCGCCTCGCCAACAGCAAGAGGAAAAACAAACCAATCGCTCTGAAACAGAAACCTCGAACGTCCGCGTACGACGGCCCGTACCGCGAAGCCCTCCGTCTCCTCCTCACCTCCACTCCAGAAGTCGTCGAGGCTGAAATCAAATCCATCGGCCCTTGGGACGTAGAAACCGCCACGGAGGAAGAAATCGAGCAAATAGGCATCGGCATAGATTTCTTCCACCACGAAGTTCTCTCCGGCATGAACTACGACGCCATCCAAGCTTTGCTGCGCTTGTTTCTCGCCTCGCACGGCGAAACCATCGCCGCGAACGCCGGATTAAAAGAACGATGCAAAAAGTTACGCCAGGTCGTCACGGAGAGCTGGGAGCGATTGGACGTCGTGTTCAACGAAATTCGAGCGACGTTTTCACATTACGCCGGCTCGCATTGATTCCATCCATGTTATTAAGTGATTGTAATACAAGAAATAAACTTCAAAAAAACTCAGCATGCAAGCGCTCCCGGGATTCGCGACGACGTACAAAACGATACAGCCAGGTTCCGGCGCGGCCGTGTCCAAAGGCGACACCGTCACCGTCCACGCCACCGGCATCGTTCAACAGACGAACAAAAAGTTCTGGAGCACCAAAGACGCCGGCCAAAAACCGTTCCAGTACCAAGCCGGGGTCGGCGCCGTCATCACGGGTTGGGATCAAGGATGCTTGGGAATGCGATTGGGCGAAGTGAGAGAGTTGTGCATTCCCGCGGACGAAGGGTACGGCCAAGGCGGTTTCCCGGCCTGGGGCATTCCACCCGGAGGCACTTTGCTCTTTGAAATCGAGGTGTTGGAAATCAAAGGGAAGTAGTAATCTAATCGTTACGTCATCCATCATCGAATAATGTCCACGATCAACATTTTTTCCCCTAATGTAACTTTGAAAATCCCCTCACAAAATCATGTCGTCGTCCAGAAAAAAGAACGACGACGAGAACAAACACAGATGGTATTCCATTCACTCCGAAGAATCCCTCCCAACCGCTCCAGACGAGAGAGACGAATACTACGTCTACCCTTATGACGACAATGGCGACGACAACTGCGAACCGAGCGAGCGCTTCAACTACTTTTGCAACGCGAGGAATATCGGTACGTTCGCGTGCTTTTTCTCATTTTTTACCTAACTTTTTTTTTTCTGCGTGTGTGTTCATCGCCGCGCTCGTCTCGTTTTACTCTCTCTCTCTCTCTCTCTCTCTGTTCCGAGCGCGGTGGGAGAGCCGTTTTTTGGCGTTTCCTCGCGCGGTATTCCGCGTTTCTTTCTCCGTCTCACGCGTGCGATCTTCTCGCGTTTCTTTCTTTAATCGAACGACAGGGCCGTATCTCGAGCAACTGCAAATCTTCATGGCGGGCAACTTTAGCAGAGTAACGAACAGAGACTATTCCAGATTGGCGAAAGAGCACTTCGAGAAGACGCAAAAGAAGAAAAAGAAGAAAGAGAACGCAGAAGAATTAGAAGAAGAAGAAGATTCGAAACAGAAGAAACTCCGAAAACGACCGAGTGCGATTAATCCGTGCGGGAAAGAGTGGAATGCGGGGGATTTAGCGTATAGATGTCGCGATTGTCAAAGGTCGACGAGTTCGAGCGTCTGCGCGCCGTGCTTTCGCGAGAGCGACCACGTCGGGCACGATTTCACAATCTACCGCTCCGAAGCCGGAGGAGTTTGCGATTGCGGCGATTACGAGAGTTGGGCGAGTTCGGGGTGTTGTTTGAAACACGGTGGTACGTCGTCGTCGTCGCGCGCGCCCGCGGATGAAGAGAACGAGGAGGAAGAAGAGGAAGAAGAGGAAGACGACGAAGTTTGGGATTCAACGTCCGAGAAGAGACTTTTGCGGGTTCGTAAAAAAGAGCGACGGATGTCTGGAGCAGAGCTATTTACTCGGTACTGGTTGAATGACGATCGACGCAAGTTTCGAACGGCGATTGCGTTGGATATCGCGGTGAGGAGGTTAGTTTTAGCCGTGAAGAATACGCGGCGATTGAAGGTACGCTACGCCGAGTTGACGCAAACGGTTCGTTTTAGGGAAGATATGAATTCGAGTTTTGGAGAATTTAAACCAATGGACCGCGCAGATGGCATGGTATTCACCGAGGCGGAGAAACGATACGTAGTAAAGAAGGTTGCGCCTTACGTCATTTCGAACGATAATTTTCCTTACTGTTTCTTACAAACGTCGGCACTCACGGAAGAAGAAGAACAGCGGTGGCGTCGAGAGGCGTTTCGTAGCGCGAGCAATCGCGCGATGCTGTTGAATGAGCGTGTACCGCGTACGCTTTTAGAGCAATTAGAAGAAATCTCCGTTGCTTCTTCTGTTTTGGCGGGAGAGCGCGGGGAAGATAGCCAGTCCACCGCAGACGATGCGGAACAACTCGTTCGACTTGATCCAAAGCTTGAAAAGGTTTTATCGAGTGCTGCGCGAAGACAAAAACTAGAGAATATGCGCGACGAATTTAGGGTTATAGTTGAACGCATTCAAATAGAGCGAACGGCGGCGCGGGTCATCGCAAACTGGCTCGTGCGTGAATTTGCTGACTCTGAAATAGTCGAAGTGAAAGAATGTTTGGCGACGGCTTTTATTTCTTCATGTCATCGTTTAGCCTCTTCATCATCTGTTCAGAAAGAGCTGGAAGGTTCCATCGCCATTAAACAGATGTGGCGAGACGTCGCGCATGTTCACGTAGAAATCGAAAGTTCTATGGAAGAATGGTTAGAGGATGTATCAATCAGAACTCGGGGGGCAACGCCTTCTAATGCCGCAGAGGACGAGAAGAAAGGCGAGAAGTATGAAAATTGGGGTCGCAAAAAGTGGAAAAACTGCTGGTACGGACCCCTTGAAGGTCACGAAAATCGATTGTATGCTCGTCGATTAGAAGCAAATTGCATGAATTCGCCGCTATTTCTTATAATGCACGAGATGAGTGAAACTCCCGATGCTGAGGTATACTCTGATATTGTGAGTATTTTCCTGAAACTCATCGTTTCGAGCGCCTTCGTGCAAATGTATTACGCGCATGGTAAAAGTGAATCCTACGGGCAAAATCGCTTCGAATGTCACAGCGAGTTTGAATCGCTGAGTGAATTCAGAACGCTTTTCTTCAAGGTGTACATGCATTTGTATTTTGATCTATGTCATGTTGGATTTATGTTTCCTTGGTCCTCTCTGAAACTTTCGTCATCGAGCGAGTGCTTTAGGGGACGCCGAAAATTCGACCGAATTCGAGCAGATCTTCTCGATCGAATTGGCGTACAACTCTTCGCTTCGTGGAGTTTATTTTGTGCGGTCAACGATTCGATTCAATTCGGAGCAAACCACGAGTTTATGCGTCACCACGTCGAGAAATGGAAAAATTCTTCGTTTGACATGTTCCAAACGCACCGGCGCTTGTTATGGACCGTAAAGGTTTGCGTTGATGAAGATTTGCGCAACATACTAAAAAATCCAACTTGGCACGTTGATCATCGCGACCAGAGCGTTTGGGCAGAAAATACTAGTTTGTCATATGCTGGACTTGCTAGCAGACCCATATCGGATATGCGAACCTTTGCGCTCAACTCTACACTTAATTCAATCAACTTTATGAGCTGCGATGAGTTACTCTTCGAATTTTTCGAAGAGATGTTTATCTTTGGAAGTAACCTCGTCGAGCCGGTGATTAGAGCACACAAAAATCACGTCGGACGTGAAAATGAAGATTGGTTCAACATCGTTGCCCTCGAGTATACGTTAGTGCAGACGTATAGTGATATACTACACAAAGCTCTATTGGACCCGACATCCTATGAGCACGAAGATGAAGGCGATGGTGTCGTCGAAAGAAGACACGCATGCGCTGAGCATTTGCGATTACGCCACGTTCTGAAATTCTTGAAAGCGAGAGTTGTCAGTTCGTGTAAAAGAACTTATACAGCAGGAGTAGAGGGTTCGAGGAACGAACTCGACGCGCGAAACCCACACGCGCCTCACTTGCGATGTTTTGATATCACGATACACGCTCTGTACGACTATTATTCTCGGAATTCGGTTCCGAATTCGAATAATGTGAAAGAAAGTATCACGCGCATGTGCGAAGATTTTTTCCGGAACGATTCTTCTTTAGATGACGACAGTCGTGTTTCTCGTATGTTTAATCACGTCACGGCATTCAATCTGCCCGAAAGTATAGACACATCGATGCATCGAGAGATCAGCATAAATTGCTCGGAAATAATCGCTCTGCGCGTTTCGGACATCTTACACTGGAGTTTTCAAGTGAACGCCCGCGCGTGGATACTCAACGGAGACCAGATGAGACTGTATTCCCATACGTATTCATATGGTAATTTTAAGTTTGTGTCCAAGTCCTGCGATGTTAGTCTTTTCGAAAAGGTTTTAACATTTTCGCCAAGGAAATCTGTTCTCTTTGCGGTGGAGATCTTCTTACTCCGGGTTGCAGACATTCAGTATCGATGGATAAATTATGATGATTCTGAAGCCGAGTGCCCGCATAGGAGTCATGTTGAACTTATAGAGAGACATTTGGCCAAAGAAATCATGCGCGAGTCTCACAGTTTTCCAGAAATGAGGATAGATGTTGTGAACTATCATTACAGAACTCATCGTGGTTCGGACGCGTTGTTAAAACCTGAGAAGGTGGCATTATGTCTTCGAGACGCCATGAATATCTTGGCTTCTTTCGCGTTTCGACGAAGTCAGTCTGATTTCTGTATTGCAACAGAACGTGAACGCTTGGAAAATTCAATCATTCATACCGTCGCATTGAAAGAATCACCGAGAACCGGGCCAACGTACTCAAATATTCAATCGAGATTGTCACTGTCACAAGAGAAAAGTTTAGAAGAGAAAAGTTTAGACGATTATCTCGAACATTTATGTGTCGTCAGAAAACCACCATCATTGGATCAACAGTCCGAAGCTGCCGCATTTTCAATGCAGGTCACATATGAACTGAAAGAAGAGCTTTGGTCGAAATTCAACGCGTTCCACATCGATTACACGGATGAAGAACGCGAGACGGCCAAATCAAACGCGATTCGAAGAAATTCTGACTGGACTCCTATAAGTGAATCATCCGCACCACCGTGCGAGTTCAATGATTCTCCTTTCAAGTTTCGATTTAGCGTTAGTCCCGTTGTGGCGTATATTTGCTCGTTGTGTATACGATTAGCCGCATTCAACAAAGATCGAAATCCAATTTATGATGACTTAGCGGTTGCGGCGTTTGTAGTTTTGGACGATGCCATGCGTAATATTTCTTCGCAGCTGACGACGTCGTCAAGATCAGAGCTTTTGAAGAACTTTGACGAAGCTATCGATACTTACATCAAAAGCGAAGAAGATTCGAGTGAAGAAGATGGAGACTGCGTAAATAAACTCAAAGTTTATGCGAAAGCTTGCGATGAGTATTTCAACAAAGATCTCGAAATTTTGAAAGATGGCTTCAATTCCAGCACGATTGAGCTTTTTTCAGAGCTTGAGGAAGCCGAACCTGCGTTTTCCAGTCACAGTGATTTACCCGTAGACAGTAACTTAAACACCAGGAGAGAACTCTTTCTAGCCATGAATGCGCCCAAAATCCCAGATGAAATTCGAGCGAGCGAAATAGAGGTCATTCAGAATTGGTCGAAGCTGTGGTACGACTATGCTTCAGCTAAGAAAGAGTGCGTTGAGTTTATCAAGTACCTCACTTACGACAAAAGTGTGAGACTACCATGCTGCAGTTTGCTAGGTTCAGACAGTTTAAAACATTTGATTCGGGAATTAAAAGAAAATATCGCTATTTGGAAAGAAGAAAACAGAGACCGTGTACTGAGAGACGGGCATTCATCGTTCTGCGAAGCCATGTACCTTCTCGCGACGAGACAGGAGAGAAAAAATTCTAACGAAGACATTTTACGGCGTACTGCAATAAAAGTTGCGAACCGTATGCGAAAGAATGATCATTTGTGCCTTCTTGACGCGCAAACATATAACGACATCGCGCGTCAAACGGGTGCATTTGCCGGCGATGGGCCGAATATTTCCTCCTCCAATGAAAGAGGACGGGACGGAAACAACGATGAAGAAGAAAAATTGAAACTAGAAAGGAAGGCGCGATTGAAAGCACGACAGGAGCAAGTGATGAGAGAAATGCACGAACAACAACAAAAAGCATCTCAGGCGCTTGGTATAAGCGAAGATGACAATAACTCCGAGGAGGACAATCCTGCGAATTGCGTCGGTTGCGGCAATGCGATAAACAAGGACGATTCGGATGCGTGCATCATCGCAAAGTTCATGCTGGTAAATCACGCAGACGTTTTGAAACGAAATGAATTCGATCGCCGCATAAAGCAGAGTGATGTGGAGTACGACCGTGTCGCTTTGAAGGAAAGGATGTCTCGATTTGATGGCGAATTTGCCGATATTGCGCATGACATCATGCTGGACACGTGTTTATCAGTCGAAACTGGAGGCCTCATCGCTCAAACTTGTGGACATAAAATGCATCTAAAATGTCTTCGAAAATACAAAATCGCCACTGGAGCGCAGGAAACAGGAAAAGCTATGATATTAAAGAAAATGCAAGCGAGAGTATTTGTGGAAGGTGCGAACATATTCGGGGAAAGCGGAGCGCAAAATGATGCCAATAATCGCACGAACGTCGCTACTTTGGAAGATGATACTTTGGAGAATTCCGATGACGATGAACAGGAACGCGATCAACTTCTTCTCGAAGAAAATACTCTTCGGGCAAACGGCGAAGATCGTAGGAGACAAGTCCTTATCAGGCGCGAAGGCGGTTTAGTCGATGGACAATTTCACTGTCCCGCGTGTCGTCGTGTCTCGGATTGTGCGATTCCGATTCTCGAACAATCAAAATCATCAAGGGAAGCAGTGGACCTAAGCGATGTCTGCAATATTGAACGCGCGTTGTTAGAACGTGAACTGGTTGAATCAATATTTTGCAACCTAGCCTCGGTCGATTACGGAGGCACAACACGTTTCAAATCATTCTTCAAAACGCATGCGGAGGACTTTGTTTTTCTGCACCCCTCACGGAGGCATCACTTGCGCAGTTTGGACATCAATGATCGCATGGAAGTCTCGGTGCGAGATTTGGAATACGAAGGAGACGCGCGATACGACGGGCGCGAAAGTGACACCCTCTTGGCGACGAGAAGAGATTACAACGCGTTATGGAAATGTGCAATCGCTGGCATTTGTTTTGCCGAATTAGCCATGCGACCGAATCTTTCTCTCACTGCGACGGGCTTTGCGAGGGAAATATTTCACGATGACGCAGATGAAGTGAATACCATGTCCATCGATGCCACGTGGTGGGCGTCAATGTCACTTGCGAACCTGGCGTTTGCATTTACAAATTTCTCATCGCGAGCTTCTTGCATGATACTACATCATCACGATGAAGAAGAAGAAGAAGAAGAATATGAGCATATCGACTTTCCCACTAACTTTACCACTGATGACTGGCATAGATTTAAATTATACCGCATTCTTCGGCGTTTAGATCTTCATGAAGTATCTGGTTTTTCTTGGCTTTTTTCCGAAGGATATGCTGCGTTTGAAGAAAAGATTTGCGACGTTGAGTGGTTGGAAAGATTAGAGGAAGAAAGCGGTTATTCACTTAATTTGAATCGGTGGTGGAGTATAGATAACCATAATGATCTTCGCGCATCGGGGGCTATGGAAGTCATGCATTTTCCCTCGTCCCGTCAGACGATGAGGTATCAGAAACGTATATATTCATCCATCGTCTATTCGTACCTCGGCGGAGAAAGTGTCTGGATGCTTAAAAAAAAATACCCAGACCAAGAAGGAAGCTATGTACCAGAGCATGAGAAGTTTAACCGACACGGAATAGATCTTTTTCTGAAATTTGTACACACGATGTTGTGGTGTTTTGAAACGATTCGCACCGAATTTTCAAAAAGTGAAGAAGACGATCTGCTTGATGACACGGATTACCGACGGCGCGAGTCTTGGCCCCCCACGAAATTTCTAGAAGAGGACGACATCCGAGAATTTTTGACGCGTTTGAGAGTGGATTTATTGAAATCTCACGTCAAAACGATCGTTGTCGTAGATGAGAAAAAGGAAAACGTCTTCATGTCGCGCGAAGATTTGGAATATTTATCTTCAATTCACTTTCGAATGGGCGCATTGATTGAAGCGGTGAAAATTTCGACAAAGAGTGGTGGTGCTAGCGACGAGCTTTCGTCGGGTAGGATCAAAATGCCAAGAAAATACGACATTGATGATATCAATCGTATACTTTCTTGGGCGTTAGACGATGTTTTTGGTTCCAAAACGCACCCAGAACTCACCCTCGTGTCTTGCGAAGAAATTGATCAAATATGGAAGAAAACGCGGGAATCAAAAGAGAAGGAAATGAAAAACAACGTGAGCAACGTGGAACAGCAGCTAAAGGAACGGAGGATACAAATACTCAAGAGACCAGGCGACCATTCCCGGCACTCCCCCGACCCGAACACCTTGAAAACGCCATCGCTGATCAAACCCCCGAAACGTCACGAAGACCTCCTTCTCGCCTCGAAAACGCCGTGCAAATGTTGTCAGCGTGTCCCAGAGGTTGCGGCCATGTGCTTACTCTGTGGGGATATCTTCTGCGCTGCCGATGAGTTTTGCAGTCCTTTAAAGAGTAGTCATCGCGAGCGGATGAACCAGGACTATGAGGATGCATATACAGAAGATGCGCACGACCCAAACACCGGCGAACGCGACCTCACTCCATTCGACGTAGAGGCGCGCAACCACTACAACGGCGCGCTCAGCCCACTCGATTGGGGCCTCTACAAGCACGCGCGAAGCTGTGGCCAACGCACGTGCGTCTTCATCCTCCCCCACCTCACAAAAACGTTGATCTTAGACGAGCAGTACGCGCGACTCTGTCCGTCCCTATACGTCGACTCGCGCGGCGAAGAGGACGAAAACGGTAAGAGAGGCGTCCAACTCTTTCTCGTCGAGGAGCGATTCAACGCCATCAACAACGCCTGGAGAACTGGCGCGTTAGTTTTTCAGGGCGGTTCTTCGCCCATGTTGAGAGGACAAAGGAGCATGGCGGCGCAGTGGTAAACGAACGCTACGCGTGGAAGGAGGATATGAAAAAGAGAAGCGAGATGGCGAGTAGGCGAGAAGAAATCGATACTAAAATATCTCTTTGCTTGTCAACAACAACACAAAAGTGCGCACGCGAACAAACAAAAACAAACAAACTTACACCCGAACGAAAGTAAACATGCGCGCCTGAAAAAAACCCATCTCTCTTGCTCTCTCTAGACATCGCACGGAGCGCATTAAAAACGCATGACGTCCTCTTCCCCTCCTCCTCCTGCTGCTGCATCCGCGTATTCCTTCCCGTATTCCCCGCCGTACGAACAACAACTTCAATTCATGTCCAAAGCGTACGAGTGCTGCAAAAATGGAATTCCAATCGGCGCGTTCGAGTCGCCCACCGGGACCGGGAAAACGCTGTCGATATTATGCTCGGTGTTGACGTGGATGGAAGATCGAAATAAACTCTTGAGGGAAGGGAAAGTAGAGGAGGCGGACGGGAGAGTGAACGAGAGACTGAGAGAAGTAGAAGAAGAAGGCGAGGAGAATCCAGTTTTAGGTGATGATGAAGAACCGGATTGGATGAAAAATTTCGAGGATGCGAAAGAATCGAAAGTGGCGATGAGCACGTTCGAGAAGCGGATGAAGAAACGAGAGGAGACTATGAAACGAATCAAGTTGAGAGAGCAGAGAAAGTTGACCAAATTATCCGGGGAAGGGAGAGGGATGGACGACGAGGACGAAGAGAAGACGACAAGGTATAGGAGCGAGAAGAAGCTGAAGAGGGACCATTTGAGAGAGCATTTGTTTAGCGATGTCGGGAATAACGACGGCAAAAATAGCATCGGTAAAGGAGAAGTGGAGGAAGAGCGGTATAAAGATCCCGAGCAGTATAAATTATACGAAGAGTTGGAGTTTCTACCTTCCGACGTGGAGAACGAGGAAGCGGAGAAGGACGATTTGGACGTGTTTTCATCGGACGATGAGAATGATAAGGATTCAGATTCGGATTCTGAGAGCATCTTGCCGATAACTAAGATTATATTCTGCTCGAGAACGCATTCGCAGCTGTCGCAGTGCGTGTCAGAGTTGAAGAGAACGCGATTTCAAGAGAGCGTTTCGTCCGCTGCAATCGCGTCGAGAAAACAGTTGTGCGTAAATCCAAAAGTGAACAACGGGTCAATGTCTGCGCAGAGGATCAACGAGACGTGCTTGGATTTACGGAAATCATCGATAGGTGGTTCTTCTTCGGCGCCGACGATGAAAGACAAAGAGAAGAAGAAGAAAAAGAAGGAGAAAGGTTGTCCTTACTTGGTGTCGCGATCGAAAGCTACGCGGGCTTTGGCGGATCGCGCATTGGTCCATCCGCTCGATATCGAGGAATTATCTTCCATAGCAACGAAAACAAAGTCGTGCGCGTATTATGCCGCAAGACAAGCGTCGAAATACGCGGATATCACCTTCATGCCATACGCGAGTCTTCTCGCACCGGACACTCGAGATGCTTTAGGTATTGAGTTGGATCCGAAGAACACCGTGATCATTTTTGACGAGGCACACAACGTCGCAGACGCCGTGCGAAGCTCATCTAGCGCTTCGGTCACCAGACGAGACGTGAATCGTGCGATTAGTATGATTGAAAACTATATCGAGCGTTTCAAAGAGCGTTTAACGGCTGATAATTTACGCGTTTTGAAGGTTCTTTTGAGTGTGGCAAAAAGGTTAGTGTCTGTACTCACGATGAGTTTGTCAGAGAAAGAGAAGATGATGAATAGTAAAAAACTCTCGTCTTTGAACGACTTCTTGTTCGACGCGAAATTAGACGACGTGAACGTGTTTGAACTCGTTCGTTTCTTGAAGCAAACGAAAATAGCGCAGAAAATTGCTGGCTACGGCGAATACTTCGAGCAAATGAAGGAAAACGGCCTCGACCCCTACGGTACGAATGGTTCCGAAGATCGCGATTGGAGCGGTGATTGGGAAGGCGCAAAAACAGTCGTTTCGGATTCGCGGATGGAAATGCTCGATACTGACTCAGGTTTAGAAGCACGAGTTGTTACTGCGAAGAAGAATCAACACAGTGCGAATGTAGCTTCTGTTCATGCGATGGCAAATTTTGTCCACGCGCTAGGATCAGAAGATGCGGACGGACGTATATTGGTAGAAAAAATGTACGGAAGCGATGAGGAAGAGAGTAGCGTCAAATTTGTATTACTAGACGTCGCGTCGCGATTTCGGGAGGATATCGTGAAGAAGTGCCGAGCAACGCTTCTCGTCGGCGGTACGTTAGCGCCGTTTGAAGAGTTATTGACGCAACTCGTCGGGTATAAAGAAAGTGGAGTATTTTCATCGAATGATGCGGGGATTACATCTTCTTCTTTGACAAGGTCTCCTCATCCTACCCCCTCTCCTCCGAAACCAATATTATTCTCGTGCGATCACGTGGTGGATAAGTCGAACGTGCTCCCCATTGCCATAGCTAAGGGACCGTCCGGGAAGACGTTCGATTTCACTTCGAAAAATTTGAAGCTTTGTGAAAACGATTTACTCGACGATCTCGGTCGATGTGTTTTGAACCTATCGAAAGTGTGCGTGAAAACTGGTGGTATAATCGTGTTTTTTCCTAGTTTCTCGTTGATGGACCGGTGTTTTCAGAGATGGCAGAATAGCAGCAATAACGCTACTACTGCCGACCCTTCCTCAATGTTGCAAATGATGCGCAAAGCTGGGAAAACGGTTTTGAAAGAACCTCGGGATAACACTCAACTTGAACGCACGTTATTTCAATTTTCGAACGCATGCGGAGGAGAAAGTCCAACGTACGAGCTCGCCTCAAAGACTGGTGCTATTTTATTGTGCGTTGTCAACGGGAAGCTCTCGGAAGGGATCAACTTTAAAGACAATCTCGGACGCATGGTAGTTGTGGTTGGTTTACCGTTCGCCAACGTGATGGACGAAGAGTTGAGCGCTAGGATGCAGTACTTGGATCTACAACAGAAGCAAGTAGTCGATGGTTCTACTTCCTCATTGTCGGCTGGTCGACTTTATTACGAAGCCTTGTGCGCCAGAGGCGTGAACCAAAGCGTTGGTCGTGCCATTCGTCACAAGAACGATTACGCTACTATGATTTTCTTGGATCAAAGATGGTGCGAGAAGGATAAGAGAAATTCAACGACACCAGGCGCAGAGCTAGGAAAATACCAAAGAACTCTTCCTGGGTGGATTTCGAGAGAGATAAAAGTTGTGGATGGAAATTTCGGCGAGGCAGTGAGACTCGTCGCGCAGTTCTTCAAATCGAAAAAGTAGGCAGTTAAATGTTATTTAGAAAAAACGAGTTGTATTTTTTAGACATGTACAGTACAGTAGCGTATCAATATATGTGCGATTTAGGTTTACTTACACATGCTAAGACATTTATATACTTATTATTCAGACCGGATCTTCTTTCTACTTCCTGTCTGTTCCTTCTTCTTCTGATTTCTTCTTCTTCTAATACAAAACAATTATTTAATTCGCGCTCGCGAGGATTCTTTTTGACTTCTCGCTCGAGCGTTTTCTCACTCCCTCTCTCTTCTTCATGTATATTATCGTTATTATCATTCACCTTCCTCGTCCGCTAACTCGCTCGTCCACAACGTCAAATTATCTCTCAACAATTGCATAATCAATGTCGAATCCTTGTACGATTCGTCGTCCAAAGTGTCCAAATCTGTGATCGCTTCGTCAAACGCCGTTCGTGCTAAAGAGCACGCTTTCGTCGGATCGTTTGAAATCTCGTAATGGAACACGGAATAGTTCAAAGCTAACCCCAATCTGGTCGGATGGGTCGGGTGTAACCCATTCTTCCCGCTCGCAATCTCCGTCGCTTTCTCGTAACTCT
>JACLAB010014188.1_pt1 | contig 16167 bp, 14 predicted proteins | sample 8027921 | NCBI WGS metagenome assembly JACLAB01 (sample SAMN15725117, study PRJNA655200) | protist metagenome | isolation source: fluorescence activated cell sorting (FACS) single amplified genomes of... | place: USA: West Boothbay Harbor, Gulf of Maine | collected 2000-07-19 | reverse complement strand
ATAAATCCTTTTGTTTCTACATACAGTACGCCCTCTGTTGAATTTATTACTTGCTCATTACCTCCATTATTACAAACATCAGCCAACCTTGTTACTGCACTACCTTGTGTTGGTATGTAAGATGTAGCGTAGCTTCCTTGTTCTATTTGAAATCCAGATATTGTAAACCCTTTCGTTGAATTTGATGCAACTTTTAATATTCCATTAGCAGTATTACTTGCAGAAGCAACACCATTTGCAGAAATTCTATAAGTATTGTTACCGTAATCTTCAATATTATAACCATTTACAAAAGGTGCAGAAGTTCCTCCTAAAATAAATAAAAAATCAGTAGATGGTATTGGCACACTATTATCATCCATTTTAACAATAACAGATAAAGTATATTCTGTACCACTTACAACTGTACTATTGTAGTAAGCATATCTTGTTGTTGAATTATCTTCAAAAACTATTGCATTTTTAATAACATCTCCTAAACCCCAATTAAAATCATCTTGATAAGTAACCGAAGCATAACTTAAACTACCTTTTTGTGCATCTGTTGGGTCTGAATAAGTATTTAAATTACTCCTACTCGGCTCTAATAACAAAGCACCTTTACTATCATCTTTATAATCTATTCTTGGTTGTCCACTACCAACTGTTTCAATTAAACCAGCTTTATTTACTACAGTAGCACTTGATGCTCTACTGAAATCGAATGGTAAAGGCTTAAAATTTCCATTTTCTGAATTGTACCCAAGCAAAGAATCTTTCTTCGTTGCCCAATTTCCGTTCCCTAAATTTAAAGTATTAGCCATAATTTATTTTATTGAATATTGTTGTCCGTTAGCTAAATCTGTAAAAGATGTCCAAGACGTTAATTGTTCTAGTTCGCTATCTGTTAATGCTGAATTGTAGTATTGTAGTTGTTTAGTATTTCCGTAGAAAGGGTTTGAACCACCTCCATTGTCAAAATTTAAATTATTTAAGCCAATTGGAACACTTCCGATTGTATCAGTATCTGCTTTAAATCCATTTACCCATAATGCAAAATTGTTTACTTTATAAGAAACGGCAGCTTTGTTGTAATCTACAACTGTTGCAGAACTTGTCATTAATGCTTGAGATGTACCGCCAACAGAAATAAAACTTCTTACTTGATTATCAGTACTTGTAAAATCTAAAGTTACTCTATCGTTTGTACTACTGTCGTTTATAGAAATTTGCCTAAAAGTAGCTTCATTAGCCAAAGCACTTATCTCTGCCATCAAAACACCTTCTGAATCATTAAACGTAGCTGCATCTCCAGAGCCATTAGCAGTTTCTGCTGAACGAGTTACTGCTGTTGTTGTGGTTGGAATATAGCTTGTTAAGTAATCTCCTAATTCAAATTGAGCACCCCAAATATGAACACTTTTATTAGTAGCGTTATTTAAGAAAGGTCCGTAAGCAACACCTTGAGTAGCATTAGCAGTAAATTTAGCACTACATCTATACCAACCATTACCATAATTTTCTATTTTTGGTTCAGTCATAGTTCCAAAGTTACTTATAACAGTTCCGTTTTCTATATTAAAGTAAGCATTACCACTTTGTGTAAAATTAACTATTACAAATTCAGAAATGTCTATGTATTTAACAAAAACTGATATTGTATAAACACTTCCAGAAACTACTTCAACACCATCAAACAAATAACTACTTGTTCCACTTGTTCCTACAAGTTTATCAGCATTTAATAAACCACTTGGAGAAATTGCATCATTTGGAGTTATTGATGCTCTTGCCTTATTCCATAACGCATTGTCAAATTCCTCGCTATTTACTTGTAAATTAGCCCTCTCTGGTTCTAAAATATGATGTGGGCATCCTACAACCTTACCATCAATCATTGGATAGTTTAATCTTGATACTCCGTTTGCTACTGTTTCTATTAGTCCTTGTGAGTTTATTCTTGTTGCTGACCCACTACGAGTAAAGTCAAAATCTCCTACACCACTTGATGGTAGTACAGAAAATAACTTGCTTCCTTGTGAGGCTGGTATTAATGCTAATTTTGGTTTTGCCATTGTTTAATTATTTAAGTCTTTTAATGCAGTTGTATGTATCCAATCTGCTAAACATTTTTTTGCTTCTATTTGGTCTAAATCACATCTTACTAATTGTACTGATACGTTGTCTATTGAGCCGTCAAACCCATCTCTACCGTAAATAAACGCTTTTTCCGTATTGTCGGGCGTGTAATATTGTATATGTTCTCCATCTGTATTTATATATGTAGCACCCGAACCATCATAAGGTAAACTCACTCTTCCTGCTGTTCTTCCCGAAACAGTAATAGTAACTTTGTAAGTCGTACCACTTGTAAAAATTGTATCGTCTGTTGTTATAAAACCATTAGATAAGCCATCTGAAGTAGCAACACCATTTGTAATACTCCAATTACTATCTAAAGTCCAACCATTTTCTCCATCTTCAAAATCTCCGTTTACAACTAAATTATCTTGCTCACTTGTAAGCAGTTTAAACTGACTACCAAAGAAATCTGGATTAGTACCAGCAGTTCTTGCAGTATCTAAAGCAGTTCCCCACCAGCTTGTATTATAGATTTCGTTTGCCATTATCTTTTTCTTTTATTTTTTTAAACAATATCTCCATTTTCTTAACATTGGAGTCTTTTGGTTTATAAATCTTTTTCTTCATACTATCCTAAAAATATACCTCCAGAGAAATTAGAATCTGTATCTGGACTCATCTGTTCATTTGTAGATGTGTTATATTCTGGAAACAGATTGTTATTGTAATCCATGTAATCTAAAAATCTCCTAGTATAAAAGTCAGCAGTCTCATTAACTTTACCCATTAAATGTACTAACTCATCTTTATCTATAGCCTGTTTGTTATCTCCAATATGCTTATAGATACCACCATTACCAATATTATAAGAGGCGAATGGCAGGTAAGAACTTTGGCTAAACCAAATCAACATAGGCTTTACATACTGATTAATTAAATTCTTGTAGTTAACGTTGGCAACATCATCAAGAGTATCTGTTAGTATCAAGTCCTGTAACTTGTCGTATAGGTTTCCACCTAAATAGTTTTGGATATGCAAATCTTGAGCAACCTCTACAAATTGTATTAGCTTATCGTCATCTGTATTTCCAGATATAATAGACTTTCTTTTTAAGTCATTTAATGTTATAAATAATGCTTTAGTCGCCATATCTTATTTTTTATTAGTTGGATAAGCCCCTCTGTCTGGTCTATCAATCATTCTTTCAGTCATCTCATTTGGATTTTTAGGTTCTTTTAAACCTTTCTCGTAAGCCGAATTAGGGTCTACTCTCTTATCTCCTTTCAACTTGTATACTCTTAACTCCCAGAAATGATGACAGTTTTTACCTCCTTTAAACTTTAGTAAACTATAGTTTTGTCTGTTATGACCTAACTCACTATTTACACCTCTAAAAGACATCATATTAATATCTTCCTTTCTAAAGACTATCTTTCTTTCTGTAAACGTTTCCATCTTCTTGCAGAAAGTTCTACTGTCTGGAGATTTTCTTGCAGGCATATAAGCGTATCTAACTTTATAGATTTCACTATCTTCCTTAGATGATTTATTACTAGACTTAATTTCAGCCATTTTAACCTCACTTAACTCCTCAGCATACTTCTCAGTATGTATAACCTCCCAATCATCGCTTATAATCTCTCCTAAGCCTTCTAACTGCTGTAATATATCATCTCCTTCTTCATCAGAAAAGTCTGTTGGCTCTTCTTGAGAACTTAGCTTCTCTCCTGTTTCTTCTTCTCTCTTAATCTTAGTAGAGATGTTGTCTAATTCTGTAAACTCAATAGGTTGTAAAGTAACAAAGTATAAGTTTAGGTATATTCCATTTACAGATAATATCTCACAGAAGTCATCTAGTAAATCTTTTTGGAAAGGTCTAATAACAAAGTTATCCATAAGTATAGATGCAGTTCTTAATTCCTCTGCATTGTTACCAAAACCTGTATTGTCTTTAATACCTAATAAGATAGGAGATACAATTCCGTGTCCTAACATTATCTTCTCTCTACTTTCATCAGCTAAGAACTGATATTGTGCGTGAGCATCTGGTAAGTGTATAGGGTCTATAGTTGCAGAACTATCTTTGTCTTCGTTAAAAGCTATAATTGTTCTACCTGCATTATTTGTTCCTCCAAACTTATCGTTTATTTTGCTTTCTATTATTTCTTGAGTCTCCTCTGGAGGAATACCATTGTTGAAATTAATAAATAAGCTAGGCTGTAAACCATTTTTTATATTGTTGATATGGTAGTTAGATACCTCTACCTCTAAATCACAGTACTGTAAACATCCGTGATAGTCACTAGGAGTGTAATACCAAAATCCACTTTGATAAGGTTTAGATACAAATATCTCAGAAGTTTCCTTCTTACCACCTTGACCAAAAGCAGGTATTCTTTTAGGCTTATCGCCTCTCTTGTACTCAGCCCAATTAGGATGATAGTACCAAGCTTTTATAATCCCATCTACAGCTTTCTCAGCTCTAAGAGTTTCTATTGGAAAGTGTAATGCTTTTAGTACTCTTTTTTTGGTTTTATTGTAAACAACTTGAATAGCAGCCATTCCTAACTCTTTCCTGTCGTTTACTATTCTTTTAATGTCTTTAGGCTTAAATATTAATTGAGTCTCTGCCCAATCTACAGGCTTCTCTTTACTATCAGTACATTCTAATCCTCTACCATAAATCATATCAGATATACCTTTGATACATCTTGAGTTAGTAGGACTACCTAAATTTAAGTCTATTAGTCTACCAAAGTGATTGTTGTCTTCTCCCCAGCTAACCCAATCATCTCCTTTTCTTTCTATAGCCTTAGGCATCTCATAGGTAGATAGTTCAACGACACTAAAGTTCTTAGTATACGTCTTTGGCTTACTTACTGAATAATTCTTTTTAATATTTATTTTACCCATTATATTGTTATGTATTTATCATCGCCATCTGTATCGTTCTCTTCATAGTAACCAGTACTTATAGTATGGTAAATATCCGTGTCTGTTTGACTTGTAACGTATATCTTATCTCTATACCATAAATTTGCACCTCTAGTCATCTCTAAGACATAGGCTCTTTCAGCTATAAACTTATCTGAAGATAGAGTTATATCTATGTAGTCATTGTTGACTGATGCTGTAACATTTGAAATTGTTACTACGTTGCCTGTTCCGTCTTCTCTTATTGTAGCATCGATACCTGTTGTATCTAATGTTCTAGGTAAGATAGAAAAAGTTTGTGAGCTTGATGTTGGCAATAATCTAATCATAAACTTATAACGTATATTTACTTTTTTGTTTTTATTGCAAAAGAAAAGGTCTACCGAAGTAGACCTAAACTAAAAAACATAAAGTAAACTTAAAAACTATGATTGAACTACAACAGTAAATCCTACAGTTGCAGGGTCAGAATCCAAGAAGTTAGCAGGTTTCTTTTCCATACCAGTTAAAGTTAATGTATAACCACTTAGGTCATTCATTGCTTGTCCTGTTACGATAGTACCAGCAGTTACTTGACAGCCATTTTCAAATCCAGCTAAAAAGTAATTGTCATTTTGGTCTTGAACGATAACTCTTGGTCTACCATAAGAAAGTAATTTTAATTCTTTATGGTCATCAACAGTTAATTTTTTCAAGGTCAATTCAACTACTTGTTCGAAGGCAGTAGTTCCTGTTTCAGCACTAGACTGAATATTTTGCGTGAAAGAAGAAGCATCTCTTACTTCATACTTGTATACATTTGGTGTTCCAGTTACAGCGTCAATAACGTCTGTATCAGAAGAATCAAATGTGTAACTAGCAGGAGTAGTATCTTCAAAATTCGAGAAGTAGATAGCTTTTATACCTCCAACCGAATCTTTACATACTTCTTTTCTTCCTAATGTTAAATCACAAGCCATTTGTTGTATTGGTTTTTAATATCCCTCCCCATAAAAGAGGAGGGTTATTGTTAATAATTAATTAATTAAGCTGGAGTGTAAAGAACAATGTCTGAACCAAATCCGTGTTGTACACCTGCAGTAAATCTCATTACGAAACGTACATTTTGTGAACCATCAATGTCAGCCATGTCTAATACTTTCACTTCGTTGTGGTCAGATAATAATCCTGTTCCAAAGAAGATGTTAGAAGATTCAGCTAAGTACATGTAGTTAGAGTCTAATCCGTTTGCTAAGAATACCTCTACTCCATCAAATAATAATGAGTTGATAGCTTGGTTGTTTCCTTTTGCTTCGTAACCAGCAGCTCCTACTCCGTCAGCACCAAATCCTCCTAAAGCTCTTACATAAGCTTTATAAACGTTTTGAGCAACGTATAATTTTACATCTGACTTTCCGTATAATGCAGAAGGCATAGCGTCTACTACTTTACCCATTTCAGCGATTACGTTAGCAGAAGTAACAGTAGTTCCTGCTACATCGTTTACAGTTCCGTCAGCAGTAGCTAAAGCTACTAATCCGTCAAATTCTCCAGCAGTTGCAGTAGCACCCATCCAGATATTTTTCTCATTCTTGTCAGCAATCTTAGCAATAATCTCAGCGATTAAAAACTCTTGGAAAGAAGGAGGTAAGTTGTCAAATGCAGAATATCCCATAGATATTGCATCCCAGTCATCTCTAAAATCAGATTTACACAAGTTTAAGTTTACTTGGAATTCTTCTGGTTGTAAGATTTTCTCATCTAAAGTAACAGTATCAGTAGCAGCGAAATCACAGCTTCCATCAGCGATTAAGTCTGTGGTAGAAAGTCTCTTGATTACTTGCTTGAACTTTACATTTGGTTTAACAGTAATACCACCATTTTCGATAGTATTTGCAGATAATAAAGCTGCTGAGATGTACCCTGCTGCTTTTTCTCCTGCGTAAGTTGTTGTAATTGAAGTTGTTGTTGCCATCTTTTTTTATTTATTAAATAGTTTGTTGTAGATTGAATCTTTCACAGTTCTACTTCTGCTTTGTGAATATAAATGTTGTTGTTTTTGCTCTACTTGAGCTTCTGGAGAATGTACTATTTCTTCTGCTTCTACAGATAATTCAGTAACTTCTTCCTTAATTTCTACTTCCTCTGATAATTCAGCAGGAACATCTTTCTCTTCTGAAGGAGAAACGATTTCCATCATCTGCTTAACAGAAGCTTTTAATGAATCTAACTCTTCGTATAAAGAATCGTATTTCTTCTTTAGTGATTCAATATCTGAATCTTCAGAAATAACTTCTTCTTCTGCGATAGGAGCTTCTTCGATAACTTCCTCAGCTTGTTCTACTTTTTCTTCAGCTAGTTCAACAACCTCTTCTACAGGTGTTTCAACTACTTCTTCAGAAGAAAGTAAAATACTTTTGAAAGCATCTACAATTTCTTTTGGACTTTTCATAAATTAAAATTTATTATTAATAACTCTATAACACTAATAACTAGTAATATAAATATTGTTGTATTTTCCAATTATACATTACCAATACCTTGATTAATCATTCTGCCTTTACAACAGTCTCTACTGTATCTACTACCATCTTTACATAAACAAGCTCTTCTCTTGTTTTTTGGAGATGTTCTACTCCATTCTTGTTCTCTTCTTCTACTCATCTTTTAACTTGTTTAGGATTTCATTTAATACTGCTAAAGCTTCAGTATCTTCTTCAGATAAAGATAACTTCTCTAACTTGTTTATTGCCCATTCAACACCACTAGTTCCTCCCCAGCAATCCCACATAAGACCACCACATCCTTCCGAATAAGGCACATCTTTGTGTTGCTGATGTCTTTTAAATGATGCCATTCTAGATATTGTATCTCTAGTTAGTGGCTCTCTATTAGCTAGTTGGTTTGCTCTTTGTTTTCCAACAGGAGTACCACAACTTCCCCAACCATTCTTTTCAACCCAAGCTAATGCTCTTTTAGCATTGTTAGTTGCAGACTGTGGATAGTCACTATAAGACTTTAATTCTTGCTTAGCTAACTCTTGTTCTTTTTGACTAAAGAAACCTTCTATACTAAAGCCAAGATATTTACCCTGCTTTACGTCTTCCCATATCTCATCGTTATCAATCTTCATAACTACAGCCCAAGCACCTTCTGGAGCATCTAGCTTGTATAAGTTAGTTTTATCCATATTAGGGTCTTCTACTATCCAAGACTCTATAAGAGATACTCCTTTTACTGCTAGTTCGTGTTCTATCGTAGCATTATTATTCTTTAGTCTTTTAAGGTAAAGTTCAGATGCTTTCTTAACAGTCTCTTTAGAGAACATTATCTTGTAAGCGTAGTCTCCACTTTTTCTAAATATTTCCTTGTCTGGAACTAAAGCTAGTCCTACTACAATTCTCTTCTCGTCATCTACAGATTTGAATTCTACCTTGTGTCTACTTAAAGCTACAAAGTTTTCTTCTATTGCAGGACTTTCTACTAGTGAGATAGCTTCTATTCCATCCTCTAGATTGTTTTCGTCTATTATTAATTCTATGATGTCTAAATCTTCCATAATTATTGTTTTTAACCTCCTATTGTTGCTGTGTTAGCTATATTTAAATCTAATTGTTGTTGACTTGTTATTTCTGATGAAACCACATACGTTTGTATTGGTTGACTTAATTGACCAGCTATTGATTGTGTTAGCTGATTTGATTGTGTGCTACCTGCTAAGTTAAAATTAAACTCTCGAGTATTATCTCCACCACCAGAACCACCACCTAATGCACCAGCAGTAGGGGATGCCCCAACACTAGATTGAAACTTCTGTCTTGCAATCATTGCTACGTTAGCTAATCCAATAGCAGTAGCAACACCAGCAGCAATTTTAGCTCTAATAGGAGAGTCTGGCGTTAGTTGTAGTTGAGATAAATAAGCCTTCTGAGCAGATAAATAAGTAGCCATTAATGCTTGAGAAATGTTAAGAGCTTTATTCATTTTAAACCTTTTTTTCTCTATTCCCTCTTGCTTTTTTCTTAACTGTTCATCATTTCTAGCTATTTGTAACTGAATATTCTTTCTTTCCTCAGCAGATAGGTTCTCGTTATTTAACCTTTCCCTAAGCTGGTTATTCATAGCATTAGTCTTGTTTTGCTCTATAGTTAACTGTCTATCATATTCTCCATTAAGAAAGTCAGTTAAGCCAGATTGAAGTGCCATGTATTGCTCTATACCAAATTCTAAATCAGAGTCTTCATCTTTTTTAGTTTCCTTCTTAGCACTAAATGAAGAAATTAAAGCACCTTTTCTTGCTATACCTAATTGCTCAAAGAAACCAAATAAAGTTTTATACTTATCTTTAATTTGAGTTATAGCATCATCTGCTTCTGTATTTGCTTGATTGGTAGCTATTTGTAATTGAGACTTAGCTATTCCTATCATTTGCTCTTTCTCTTTAGCAGATAACTTATCATTTAGCTTTACTTTATGTATGTAAAGGTCTGTGGCTCTTTTTAAGTCTGCTATATGATTATCTCTTTTAGTATTGACTACTTTTTTTTCTGTAGCCAACTTCAAGTCTAGCATCTTCTTCTCAGCATTTAATTGATTTTTCAATCTATCTAACTGATATTGTTCTCTTATCTTTTTCTTTTCTTCTTCTGTAGTTGCTTCAGATAATTTATCGTTAAGTTCTTCTTTTAGCCTAGCCTCCTTTATCTGTTTTTCGTATTGTATAATAGCGTTCTCTGCGTTCTTTACATCTATCTCTAATTCTTTAGGTGTTGCGAATGGAGATAGTTTCTTAACCTTTCCTTTACCTTTACTTGACTTGCTAGGTTCTAAAACTAACCCTTGACTCAACCTTTCTATTCTATCTATTATAGGGTCTGACTCTTCTTTTATCCCCTTAGCTAACTCCTTAAAGTCTCTTATCAGTTCTTTGTTTGTCTTATCTCTCAATGTCATACTTTTTTGACCCATAGAATAAGATTGCTGAACCAGTTTTTGAGTCTCAATTCCTGCATCTACAAACAAACCTTTTATTAATTTTATCTTCTCTTCTTGGTCTTCTGTAGAGTTTATTAAATCCACCTTCATTTGTTTAGATAATAGTTCTGAATTTTCTTGAACTAATTTATCCATTTCAATTCTACTAGCTTGAGCCAAAGTATATTGCTTAATCTTTAATCTTACATTATCTAGGTTTTTTCCATACTCCAAGTCAGCAGCAGTAAGTGTTGGTATTGTTTTTGTGAGTTCTTGAACCACTACCTTTCTTCTCTCTTCCGAAATATTCACATCCTCTAGTTCATCCACATAACCACTCATTACTATTGCATTAGCGTAAACCTCTTTAGTTAAATCTTGAGTACTTTCTTTAGCTTTAGTAGCTCCACCTGCAAAACCGTCCAGTAACGCAATAGCTCCTTGAATTAAGAATAGTAAACCTAAAGGACCTATAAAAGTTTTACCCATCTGCTTTAAAACACCACTAAAACCTATAATCTTTCCACTAGTCTTATCTACCTGCTGAGAAGTAAACAACATATTAGAAGCTAATTGAGATATGTTATTCGCCATACCTCTAATACCGTATGGTGCATCAGATACTATTCTACCAAGTTCTAATACAGATGTAGTAGCGCCACCAGAAGCACTAGCTAGCTGATTAGTTTGTTTAGTAGCACTAGCTTGAGCGGCTGTTTGAATTCTTAAAGAATTGTTGTATTTTTCAGACTGCTGAGCATAAGTAGCTTGTTGACTAGCTAGTTTAGCTTGAGCCTCTTGATATTCTAAACTTCCTTTTGTTAAGCCTTTGAAAGACTGTATGGTCTTTTTTATTTGTACTTCAGTTTTCTTTAACGCAGCATTAGCTTTGTCAGTCTGTATCTTTAACTTTAAAAGTATATCATTTTTATTATCTGCCATGTTATAATCTTCTTTGTTTTATGTTGTACTTAAATTCTTTCCAGTTTGTAATGGATTGATATTTTCCTTTAGCTATTAATATATCCTCATCAGATATTAGCCAATCATCTTCGTTTAATAAATCTATTATATCTTTTAACATATTATAGTGTTGTTATAGTTACAGGTCCAGCTAAAGCGCTTTCATTGTCATTATCATCATAAGCTGACACAAAAAAACTATATTTAGTTTGACTTAACAAAAGGTTAACGGTGCAACTAGTATTTGTTGTATCTAATATTTCTTGTGGTCCTTGATAAACTTTATAACCAACAGCAGCACTACCACCTGGACTTAACGAACCGAACCAAGAAAGGTCTACGCTAGTTGTAGTTATATTACTTGCTACAAAGTTAGTAGGAGTGGTTGGAGGATTTAAGTTTAAAGACTCAGTAGTTTCTTGAGTAACAATATTACTGAATCCAGAATTAGGTGTAGGTGCATAAGAATCAAAAGCTAAGACTCTAAATTGATATTCATTTCCAGAATTCAATCCAGTAATATTATATTTTAGATTTAAATTTCCAAATTCAGCACTAGATATACTTGAATGAAATACAAAAGGTGTAGAAGGTCCTACTTTTATATAGACACTATAACCTATATCTCCTGCATTTGGAGAAAAAAACGATGCACCCCATTGTAACCTTATTGAATTGTCAGTTACATTATCAGATACTGGTGTTACAACAGCTAAATTAGATGGGCTAGACGGAGTAGAAGAACTTGATGTTGTTGAAGTAAACAGCTCTGGAGACCTACGAGACTCTACTCCATCAGCACTAAACGAAGATACTTGAATAGAGTATGTTACACCCGATACAAGGTTTTTTATCAAGGCAGTTGGGAGGTTTGAATTAGTGTATGGGTATGTTAAAGACCCATATCCGTGTTGAACCCCATCTACATAGGTAGCATAATTAGTAGCCCTTATTCCAGTTGTAGGTACATACCAATTTATATTTATAGTAGTGTTAGTTCTTGAAGAAACTTGAGTATAGTTAGGGGTATCTGGTCTTAGTGATTCAGCAAAACTACCATTAAGAAGTTCTATTTTTGACTTACCTGTTAGTAGGTTCGTTTGCAGACTATTTATATTGTAGTCTAATTCATTTATTCTAAACACATCTCTTAAACTATACCTTAATAAAACACTTAATGGCAAGTTTGCGCTTACACTTATTAATCTAGTTGATGGATTAAACGCCTTGTCTATGTATGTTTTATAATAATTTTTATACAGGCTATTTCCATTCTCTATGCCAGTATATTCATCTTTCTCGTAATTAAAGTTTATTGTTTGCGAACCATCCGAACTAACATTGCTAGGTCTTAAATACTTTTCTAATAAAGGGTTTGCAATACTAGTTGAGCCTGTAAAAGCAATAGGGTAGGTAGTTGTGTTTATAGGTGTAGATACAGCAAAGTGTACTATTGGTCCAGTTTTTACAGTATTTTGATTGTCATCAACCAACCAACCTGTTTGTATTGGTGTTCTAGGTGCTTGTAAATCATTTTCATCTGACAGTCTTTCAAACAACAAATGCTCGAACTTTAGCTTTACCTCATACTTTCCACCATCAGAAACAAAGTTGTTTATATCTCTGTTATCTCTACTTAAATCTCCAAATTCATCGATTAGAAGCTCGTTTTGACTCTTAATACCAAAAGTCTTAGGGGTAGCGTACTTAAAGTTTATTTCAGAATATGTAGGCGCTCTAGCTATTGTTGATTCTGATATGTCAATATAATCAGAAACGTCTATTACTTCTCCTTCTGAATAATATGAGCTTAAAGGCTGAAGCATTATCCTAGCTTTAGATGGTAAAGATTCATCTCTTTGAAAATAAGCTGTTAGATTAAACATCTTAAATATTGACTGCAAGAAATCTATAATCTTCATTTTAGGAGCTTGACTTTTAATGTCAACTATAAATTCTGAAGCTACTGAACTGATGGTATTTGTGTAAGGAGGGTCGGTAAAGCCATACACAGCTACAGCAAAACCAATAAAAGATTCTGGGAACTTCTTAATCATAGTTAAGGATGCATCAAAGTCTGTTAAGTCTCCTCCTTCTTTTGTAGTTATAAAAAAGTTTAAGTTCCAGTTTCTAGGCTCTTCAGATGATAAAACACTATAGTCTATTACAACACTACCAGCACCTTCTAAGCCATCAGCAACCCCTAATATCTCTCCAGACGTAGTATCTACAACTCTCAAGTCATAAGGACCAGTACCAGTATTAGGGCTTATACTGAAAGTTAGTGTATAGCTAACCCATTGATTGGTTGTTATCTGACCAAATTCGGTGTTAATACCAAAATCAGACTCATTAAAAACAATCTGATTATCATTAACACTTAACATAGTACCCTTGTCTTTATTTAAGTGTAAATACAGTTCGTTAAAAGGAGCAGAATCTATCCAAGTCTTATCAAAAAATAATGCTGGATATTGAGCCTCTATTCCACTTATTATGTGCTTTAGTTTTATTGATGGTCTTAAATCTGAGTATTCTATACCATTATGAGCAGAAGCTCCGTGCTTATGTAAGTTTCTACCTATAGTAGGCTCTCTGTTTGGGTCTCCGTGGTCGTTACTATCTGAGCTATAGTAGTAATAAGAATTACAAGATATAAAAGGGTAAACAATATCTCCAATAGCACTTTCAAGCATAATATCGTTACCATTAACATCTAAGAAATGAGCTAACCCTGTATCAAGTCCTCGCCTTACATTATCTTCATCGTATAGATGATTAAATTTATCTAAATAATTTAAATTAGATAATTCAGCATCCCCAAGTATTTCAGCAAGAGCAACAGAAGAACCAAAAAAAACTATTTTGTAGGCATAAGGTTTATTATTCCTCATATCTACATCCTCAAGCCTTATCTTTCCAAATCTAAAGTCAGCTCCGCCTATTTGTATAAGACCATCTTTCTTAAACCTAGCATCAAACCCATCCTGTATATTGTAGTTATAGTAATGCTTAAATATTCTGTTATTATTTGAAGAAGCAGGTACTTTAAACGATTGTGAATAGTCAGTAAATATCTTAGAAATGTCTCTTACATCTTTTATCTTTTGATTTAAGTTTACTGCCTCATAATCAAACAAGTCAATCCTATCTTTGTTTCCATTCTCATCTTCTATGTAAAGCTCTAAGTTTTTCATCTACCTAACGTTGTTTGTTGTGTTAAAAGAAAATTCTACGTCTATTGTGTAATTTATTAATTTATTATTTAGTTTGGTCTTGTAGTCTATTGTTTTGTTAGATACATTTATTGGCAATATTTGTTGCTTGTAATCTATCCACACCTGCTCACTAAGCATAAGTTGCTTAAACACCTCGTTAAACTCCTCTGGAACAAAACCACTATTGATAGTTAATGTCTCTTTAGATGTGGTATAGAAATCAACATTCCTGTGAGATGATATGTTTCCAGCCCTATAGTCTTTTATTGTGTTTCCTTGATACTGCTCTCTCTCGACTTCCATGGATAGTCTAGATGCTTTAAAGAACCATAATTCTTGCTTAGCACCATACTTATTTCTAAATATTATCTTGTAAGGAGTGTATTTACATTCACTTATGTTTTCTACAATTATTGTTCTCAATGGAACAGAAGAGTCGTAAGAAGAAATAACCACCTTTGTAACAGGATATATTTCCTCTTCATCTAAGAATGCCTCTATACATTTATTAGTCTCAAAAGTACCACCTTTGTAGTATATTCTTTGTTCAAAATTACTGTATAAGTTTGGAGATGTTCCGCTAATACCAAAGTATTCTATCTGCTCGTCTGTGTTATTAAAATCAGAAGGTATATCATTTACCACGGAACGTACTAGCTCATCTCCGTTAAAAAAAGATATACCCTTAAACAGTTTTCTAGCTAAAGGAATAGAGACATCATTATCTTCTAATTTGTATATTATATCATTGTCTATAAGGCAACCATTTAAAGATGTAAAATTATATCCTTCTCCATAGTAAGAATACCCATAAACAGCATAGTCTCCAGTTTGTATACCTCCTACAACTGTTTCTGTATCTGTAACTGTGGTAATTCTATAGTCAACCCATACAGCAGCTTTGTCTATGCTACTATAGTACTTGGTATCGATGAAGTCTTTTACTAAATCAGATATATCCCAATATACAGTGTTAGGAGTATCCGTAACAGTGGAGGTTATGGTGTAGCTAGGCGTAGTGGGTCTATCAGCGACTGTTACCCCCTCGTAAACCCATAGCTCTATAGAAGCGTTTATTAAATCCGTAGCTGTTGCATTAATCCAATAAGGACTTCTTGCTAGTATCTTACTCATTGCTTATATTTATTATTTTTCTTAATTCAATTCTTAAATCTTCAGAGTATGCTTCCGTTATATCAGCACCTATCTTACCTTCAATCTCCTTATACACTCTTTCAAATAGGTTACTACCTTTGTAGCCAAACCTTTTTATTGTACCTTTATCAGCTATACTCTTCATTATCGCAAAAACAGCACTTTTATAAGCACTATCTTTTATTGTTGATGTTTTAGCAAACTTATATCCACTCTTTAGTTGCCTATAAGGTCTAATACCTTTAGCCTTTATCCAAGACTCTATTCCTTGCTTCTTCTTCTCCCAACCTACATTACTATTCGATGGGTAAGTACCATCAACAACATACTTTGCATACTTTGCATTAGATTTTACTTCTATAGAGTCATCTTTTACCTTAACGTTGAATGAATTGGCAAATTTACCTGTAGCAACAGTCTTATCTAGTCTAGCTCCTCTTTGAAGCCTAACCTTAAACTCTTCAGCTATCTTATTTAGCTCTGCTGCAAGGTTTTTCTTTTCCATTAACAGATATTTATCTCGTTAGGTAATTGTATTTGTATAGAACCTTCCCATCCTGCTAACATATTCTCATATTTCTCCATGAAAGGAGTTGCATCCATATCATTATCGGTAATTAGCCTAACATCCCATAAGTCTCCTCTCTTTAATTGCATAAACAGGTAGTTTAAGACGTTTAACTGCGTGTTTAAGACATCTTGAGAGTTATCGTTACCATAGAAGTTATCTGTAGCTTTATCTTTGCTTATATCGACTATATCCATACAAATAACGTTTAGTGTTACTGTAATTGTCCTAGAACTTAGGGTTGTTGTATCAACAATTAAGTGTGTTAAGGGAAATATAGTTGTTTTTGCTAGGTCAACATCAGATAAGTTACC
>JACLAB010014287.1_pt1 | contig 16169 bp, 32 predicted proteins | sample 8027921 | NCBI WGS metagenome assembly JACLAB01 (sample SAMN15725117, study PRJNA655200) | protist metagenome | isolation source: fluorescence activated cell sorting (FACS) single amplified genomes of... | place: USA: West Boothbay Harbor, Gulf of Maine | collected 2000-07-19 | reverse complement strand
GGATTTACTAAAAATAGAATAATGGACATAAAAAAACGTATAATATATTTAGAACATGAATTAGCCTCAAAACGTCATGATGGGTATGTAGAAGAAGGATTAAAAAAAGAACTCAAAAAATTAAAAAAAGAATGGACAAGTATATTTACAGAGCAAAGCTCGACAGAGTAGTAGACGGCGACACAGTAGACGCCCTAATAGATGTTGGATTCGACATCTGGTTTAAGAAACGAATTAGATTTATGGGACTAGATACCTGGGAATCTAGAACACGAGATCTAGAAGAAAAAAAGTTAGGTAAACTAGCTAAAGAACGTACACGTCAATTGTTAGAAGACGTAAGTAGCAAGTCAGGTTACTTTAGACTTAAATCGCATGGTTTAGGAAAGTATGGTAGAGTATTAGGTGAGCTTTTCATTATGGATGCAGATGGTAAACAATGGAATGTTAACGAAACATTAATAGCTGAAGGTCATGCTTACGTTTATGACGGAGGTAAGAAAAAAGTGTTCACTTCGTAGATTTTTTTTATATGTATAATAAAATTAAAAATATGTGGGGAATTTTTAAAGACGATAATGAGTGGAACGAAAAAAACGTAGTTGGTTTTATTGCGTTTCTAGTTATGGTAGCATTTGCACTAGCAGATCTAATAACAGGCTATATAGGTGAAGATTTAGTTATCAATGAATTTATTTATGATTCATTTACTTGGGTAGTATTAGGATGTTTTGGTATTGCGGGAGCAGAAAAATTTGCAGGTAGTAAAAAATAAAAATATGAATTGGAAAGACATAAAAGGATTAATTAGAGAAGAGCTTAACGAAGAAACCAACGTTACCGCTGACAACACAACATTTATCATGCGTACAGGGGTAAATAAAAATCCTACTAAATTAGGTCTTAAAATTCAATTTACACCTAAAGAGGGTGCTTTAGACAATGATACAAAAGCAAGATTAGCTCAAGTATTACAGTCTAAATTAAATGAAAGTCTTCGTCAATTTAACTTACAAGCTAGTATTGATACGGATGTACCAAATCCAGAAGTAGTTGGATTTATGATTCCATTAATGCAAGTTAAAAACATGATAGTTAAAGCTATTGGTGGATCAGAACAAGCATCTGAACCTGAAGTACCTTCAGAACCTGAAATAGGAGATGAATTTTAATTTGGTTAATTAAAAATTTTTTCATATATTAAAATAAAACAGTTATGGCAAAATTTGGGTTATATACAAATCAAGGTGAACGAATTATAATCACAGAACATAAGGATTTAAAAGAAGCTTTAAATTATCATGCTAAATTAAAGCAATTACCTTTAGATCTTTTTATATCTATGTTCAGAGTAGAAAAAATAAAAGAAAATGAAACTAGAAGTATTAAGAATTAGTTCTGAATCTGATTCATCATCAGGTTTAGTATTTGATATCACAGATGGAAGAAAATTCTTATGTTATTCATTAGAAGATGAATTTCGTAATGATAAAGTTAAACATGAAACACGCGTTCCCGCAGGTACATACAAAATTCTTTTAAGAAAAGAAGGTGGTTTTCATGGTAGATATACTAAAAAATATGGTGACTTTCATAAAGGAATGTTACACGTTCAAGATGTACCAGGATTTGAATACATTTTAATCCACACAGGTAACACAGACGAACACACAAGTGGTTGTTTAATTGTAGGTGATTCTCAAGAAAATAACCAATTACTTAAAAATGGTTTTATTGGTAAGTCAGTTCAGGCATATAAGAGAATATATACCCCAATAGCTACAGCTCTAGAAAATGGAGAAGAAGTAACCATTACATACGTTGACTATGATACTGTATAATGGCAGGACGAAAAGAACTTTTATTAACTAAGGATTTAATTCTTAGAGCCCAATCACACACTAAATCTAATATGGCAGCCGCTCGTTATTGCGGCTGTTCTTATCCTCATTATAAAAAGTATGCTAAGTTATATAAAAATGAAGACGGCACATCATTATTTGACAGTCACTTAAATCGAGCAGGTAAAGGTATATCTAAACATTTATATAAGAAAAAAGATATAACACCAATAATGGACATTTTAGAAGGTCGAGTTGACGTTTCTAATTATGAACCAAAAGAAATTAAAGACCGTCTTATACATGAATCATTAATTGCTGAAGAATGCAGCAAATGTGGATTTCATGAACGTAGAGTGGTTGATTATAAAGTGCCCTTAATATTAAACTTTCAAGATGCAAACAAACGTAATTGGGTACTTTCAAACCTAGAATTGTTATGTTACAATTGTTACTTTTTAAACATTGGTAACGTGTGGAGTGATAATCAATTACATCAGATGGAAGATTTTACCACTGAAAATAAATATAACAACGATGACACCCCAGATTGGGAAATGGACATTGCACACATCGATCATCTTAAAGAATTGGGTTTATGGGATGAAGACGAAGATGGAGAAGAATATGTAACTAATCGCTAAAAAATTAGGAGGTCCAAGATATCTTTCGTATATTTAAGTGTATGAAAAAGAAAATCTTAATATTAGCATTTTGCGTACCAATGATAGCGGCTAAATACCCTTCATTAAAGTCAAATTACGCAGTAAATTTACCCACAATCAAGGTAGATTCTATTACAGAAGACAAATTAATACAAGCTTTAATTAATGTTGAAAGTTCTAACAATGACAATGCTTACCGCTCTGGAGAAGATGCTGCTGGATGTTTACAAATACGACGCACAATGGTACGAGATGTTAATCGAATACTTAGGCGTCAAAAGTCCCAAATACGATTTAACTTCGAAGACAGATGGGACAGACAAAAATCAATAGAAATATTTAAAATTTATTGTAATCATTACAATTTAACAACACCTGAAGAAAAGGCACGTTGTTGGAATGGAGGTCCTAGAGGTTTACAAAAATTAACTACAAAAAGATATTGGGAAAAAGTCAAAAAACATTTGGCTATTCAAAATTAATTTTATATATTAAACAAAAATACACTATGGGTAAAATGAAAGAAAAGTTCTTAGAAGAACAACAACAAGCTAATTTCGACTTACAAGATCGAATGATAGATGATGAATATTGTTGTGAACAACAATGTGGTTGCCATAAAGAAAATGAAGCTAATGCTAATGCTGCTAGTTATGATGCATGGTGGGATAGTTTAACTGATAATCAAAAGGAACAATTGTTTAAAGATCGAGATGCTAGTGAAAGAGGAATGGCAGATGAGGATTTCTTTGGGCCCAATAAAACTGCAGGGGTATAATGAATGTAACTAACATATCTAAAGAACGTTTTTTAGAAGCTAAGAAAAAAATTACACGTAAGTACCCTAATGCTAGAACTATAATGGATAGTGAGGGTAAATATTATGTTGCAACCGAAAATGGCCGTGACATATGTAATTTACAAATTAGTAATTCAATAAATAGTTTTAAATTTGATCAAACAGAACACTATGAAAATGGTTTTGAAATAGACAGACTTAACAGTCAACTTAATAAAATATCTATGATACCACACAGTGATTCAGTTAAAGAAGCATGGCTTAAAACGGAGATAGCTATAAAATCATACCACGTAGTAGAACGTAATAGTAACAAGTTTAACGACGAGAAAGTTATGCAAAAAATGGCAAAATATGAGTAGAGCGTTATTATTATGTTTGGTGTATTTTATAGGAGCTCATTTAATGACTTGGTTTCAATTAAACGGACAATTTATATGGTCTTGGTTTAAAGATCACCCTTTAACTTTATGTTTGTTTGGTGTACCAGTAAGTTATTTATATATTTTAGCTACTAAATATTCATTTGTAGCTTTTAATGAACTACTTTGGCCTGGAAGATTTGTAGGATTTGCAGTTGGGATGATTACTTTTACAATATTTACAAGTATATTTTTAGGAGAAGGAATTAGTAATAAAACAATAATAAGTTTACTTTTAGCATCTGCTTTAGTTTGTATTCAGGTTTTCTGGAAGTAATTATATGTATATCAAATTGACTGATTTATCGTAAGAAAATCAATAGTTTATAAACGCTACCCAAGGGAGCAAAAATTAAATAAAAAATGACACATTTACAATTAGCACACACCCCGTTTGACATTCTAGTCAAAAATTTCTTTGAACAAGATTCTCAATTCGACAAAGTAAACCACAGAGTAGTAAATCACCCAGTAGACATTTGGGAAAACGATGAAGGCTTATGTTTAGAAGTTGCATGCGTTGGTTTAAGTAAAACAGACGTTGAAGTAGACATCGAAGATGATATATTAAAAGTATTTTACAACAAAAAAGATGGTTCTAACGAATCCGCTCACTATCATTATAGAGGAGTTAAAAAAAGCAGTTTTGACTTAGGTTGGAAAATCGCTAGACGATTTGATTTAACCAAAGCCAAAGCAGAAATGGAAAATGGATTACTTAAGATTTTAGTACCAATTTCTAAAGCTGCAAAACCAAAATCACTTAAAATCCAATAATTAATAACTGTCAGTCAATTCTATCCTCATTTTTTAATTAGGTTACGTTCATGTTTAGAGAGGGATTAGTTGAGGAGCTAATTCCTTTCTATATTTATTATAAAACAATTTATGTTCACATTAGGAATACCCCTTAAACAAAAAAGAAGAACATTAGGTTATTTATCTAATGAATATTTCCCTGGTGGGATGAAAAAGTTAGGACAACAAGTCCCATACGAAATACTTTCATCTGATGAGGGATTTTTTGAATTAGGCTTTCCCAATATGGATGAAGATGAATTTAGAAGTATAACATTTCAACTAAAACAACAAGGAGTTACAGTCATAGGAGCTGATTCCCAATTAACAGAAAAAACTATGAAATTAGTAAATTTAGTACCATTAAAGGAAAATAAAGGCACCCAAGTAACAGATTACATGTGGAGAAGAATGTCAGATGACGAAAAGATAGACGCCTTGTATTCAGTTGTTAAAGATCCAGATGAAGCTCAAAGATATTTTGAATTGGATTGGGAAGAATTACCAAGTGGTTTTGAACGAGATATGAGAATATATGAGGGCTCATGTGGTTACGCACCTGATGGTGAAGACCCTAACGAAGCAGATCAACCTGCTGGACCTCATCTAATGAGAAAAAAAATTAGAGAAATGATTGAAGCATACGCAGATGATCCTAATGTACCTGGTACTACGGGAATGGAAGATGCAGGTGGTAAAGTTAGAGATAATATATTGACAGCAATACCTGATAATTACAGCATTAAAGATTTAGCACAAGATATAGCTTACATAATACAAAATGAATATGGTTCCCATAATGCAAAACCATTTATTCAAATGGTATCACAAAAACTACAAAAACCAAACTATTAATGCCACACAAAGTATTTATACGACATACTTACATTTATAAATGTGCAGATGATGCATGTAGTGAAGAATGGAAAATTAATGAAGCATCTAAATTAGATAAATTAAGATGCCCACATTGTGGTAAATATGATGCTGTTAAATATGTGGATGTAGATCAAAGAACAAATTACAATCGTAGAGGAATGGGGTTATGAATTTAAAAAATATTCTTAGAGAAATAATTATAGAAAACCTACGTAATTGGTTTAAAAAAGAAAAGTGGAAACGTATTGACACTCAAGGTAATATAGCGGGTGACTGTGGTACAATGCCTAAAGGTAAAAAAACTCAACGCTGTTTACCTCAAGCTAAAGCACGTTCACTTACTAAAAAACAAAGAGCAGCTACTTCTAGAAAAAAGACAGCAAGTAATAAGCAATTTGTTAAAAATACTAAAGCAGCAAAGGTAAAATTGAAAAAATGAAAGATTTAAGAGAACTTACAAGCATGGTTGAAGAACTATGTAAAAAAGGTAAAGCATACAGAGCTAAACGAATGAGAGCAGGTGAAAAATCATCTGCATATTTGTCTGGTAGAGCAGTTAAAGTATGTAAAGGTCAAATGCAAGGTGAAAATGCTGATCCCGACAATGATGACATTACTATAGATCCAGACACAAATTTTAAAGTAGATTTAAAACACTTACTTCAAAAACACATAGTAGATGATGGTGAGGAGATTGAAGAAATAGACGCATTGAGTGAAGATGAAGAATATTGCCCTAAATGCGCTGATAAGTTAAGAGAATCTATAAGAACAGAATTAGACGAATGTTGGAAAACCTACAAACAAGTAGGTATGAAGAAAAAAGGCAATAAAATGGTTCCTAATTGTGTACCTAAAAATGAAGGAGTAGAAGAAGCTAAGAAAAAGGGTAAATGTAAGCCATCAAAAGGTAAACGTTTTGCTAAAAGAGTAAGTGGTAAATGTAGATCATTTGGTCAAAAAGGTAAAGCTAAAGGTGGAGGTGATCGTATACGACCTGGTACTAAAAAAGGCCATGCATATTGTGCTAGATCAGCTAAGATTAAAAAGTGTAAAAATCCACCTTGTGCAAATACATTATCAAGAAGAAAATGGAAATGTCAAGGTAGTAGATCAGTAGCTGAATAAAATACTTTAAAAATAATTGCAAAAAGACTTGGAGACCCCAGGTCTTTTTTGTATATTCACGTCGATAATAAAAACAAACAGTTATGAAAAATTTTCAATTCTGGGTCAATGATGGATCCCGTTCATTTAAAGTAGTAGTACAAGGTATGGTTCGATATGAAGCTGAAGCATCCGCAAAAATGATGTATGGTAGTGCTAAAAGTGTAACATTTATAGGTGAGGTACGATAATATGCGAGAACTACAAGAATTTATTAACCAAATGCAAGCTACATCTAGTAGCTTAGATAAGGTAAAAATATTAAAACAACAATCGGAATTTATTCAAAAAGTACTTGAATACACTTACAATCCATTTAAACAATATCATGTTACAAGTAAAACATGTATTAAAAATAGTGATTTGTGTGGATCAGGTATGTCGCTTGATTTATTTAAATTGTTAGACAAATTAAATACAAGAGAAGTTACGGGACATGATGCTATCAAATTAGTAAATAGATTTGCATCTAATTATCCACGTACTAGTTCTAAATTAATTTATAATATTATAGATAAAGATTTAAAAATCAGAACAGGTGCTAAAGTAATTAATAAAGCATTTTCGGGTTTAATTCCAGAATTTAACGTTGCATTAGCACAAAATTACGAACCAAAATTAGCTTCGTTTGGTGAAAATGTAACTGAAACATGGTACGCATCTAGAAAATTAGATGGTGTACGTTGTTTAGCAGTTGTAGACATAGAAGGTAATTGTAGACTTTATTCTAGAATGGGTAAAGAATTTACTACTTTAGATAAAGTAAAACAAGCTATCGAAGCAACAGGTGTTATTAACACAGTATTTGATGGTGAAATTTGTATATTAGATAAGGATGGTAATGAAGATTTCCAAAGCGTAATGAAAGAAATCAGACGTAAAGATCATCAAATTGAAAACCCTTCATTTATGATTTTTGATATGTTAAGTGGTGAAGAATTTAATAATAAAAAGGGTTCTCATCCATTAAATTTACGTTTATGGAGATTAAGAACTTTTATAGGATCTTATGTAGTAGAAAATAAAAATACATTACGTTATTTAGATCAAGCAGAAATCACAGACGAAAGACATTTTGACAAGTGGGCTCAAATGGCAACTGATAATAATTGGGAAGGGTTTATGTTACGTAAAGATGTAGGTTACGAAGGTAAACGTAGTAAAAATTTACTTAAAGTAAAAACATTCCACGATGCTGAATATAAAGTAGTTGATTGTGATTTTGCTCCTATGTCTGTAGTTCGAGATGGTAAGGAAGCTCAAGAAGTTATGCTAGCACAAGTTTACATTGAACATAAAGGTTATAGAGTAAAAGTTGGTAGTGGTTTTAGTCAAGAACAAAGAATTAAATATAAAATGGAAGATATTATTGGTAAAACAATTACTGTACAATATTTTGAAGAAACCCACAACGATAAAGGGGGTATATCACTAAGATTCCCTACAGTAAAACACATTTATAACAACGAAAGAGACTGTTAAATGACATTAAATAAACAATCAATTAGATCCACACAAACGATTTATCTTAATAAAAGTTACACACCTGCTGACAAGTCAGAGGTAATTGCACTAAGTGAACATTGGACTGAAAAAGAAGAAGAAACATTTAGAAAACTATTAAAACAAGGGGGAAGTATTACCATACAAGGAACCCATATTAAAATAGTTAAAGAAGAAAAACAAGTAGGTTTAAGAGAATGGTAAAAAAACTTGGAAAAGCGAAATATTTTTTGTATATTTACGTAAAACAAGACTATGAAAAGACCAATTAAACCCTCAGGTAGAAAACGTTCACCATTCTATTGGTGGCGACGTTTTCGAACTCATAAATATTTACCACATAATGCTCCTTTATTAAGAAAAATACAAAATGGAGATTATAATTATCCTCCTTACTTCCAGCAAGCAGAATGGGAATTAGAGTGGGCTAAAGAAGAACAAGAACAATATGTGGATGAATATAAGGGTACAGGTAACCCTCGCACTGATGAAGCATATGATGATATAGAAAAACGTGCTCGAAAACGTTATAAAAAATTACTTGAAGATGCTATGGAAGTAGAAACACGTCATTTAAATACTCTTACAGAAGGATTAGCTAAACAATTCAAATTACATAAAGAAACTGTAAAAACTCTTATGGAAGAATTTGGAGGAACGATAGAGGAGTTGTATATTCATATAAAACAAAATCACATATGAAATTAGGTTATGCGTGTATTAACAGCACATTGCAAACAGCAGGTGGTATTACTACCAACCGCGGTATGCGTCAGAAAACATACAACGAGAAAGGTCTCGATTATGTATCTGAATTAGCATTACAAAATTGTAGAGACTTAGTCACTATAATTAAATGGAATGAGGAAATGGGTATTAAATTATTTAGAATGTCCAGCGATTTATTTCCGTGGATGACATTGTATGATTTTACTGATTTACCTGATTATAATAAAATAGCTAATTTACTCAAAGGTGTGGGTGTGTTAGCAGAAAAATATGATCAACGACTAACATTTCATCCTAGTCACTTTAATGCTTTAGGTTCACCTAATCCCGTAGTTGTAGAAAAGGCAATCAAAGAATTAGACAAACATAGTGACATAATGGATCTAATAGGATTAAGTACTACACATTACAATAAAATTAATATTCATGTAGGTGGTGCTTATGGTGACAAACAATCTACATTAGACAGGTGGTGTGATAATTTTTACAAATTAAAAGACAATACTAGATCACGTTTGACTATAGAAAATGATGATAAAGCAAACATGTATTCAGTTGTTGAATTAGTTGAAGGTATATTTAAACGTACAGGAGTACCTGTTGTGTTTGATTATTATCATCATAAATTTTGTACAGGTGATCTTACTGAACAGGAAGCATTAGAATTAGCTGCTAATACTTGGCCTGAAGGTATTGTACCATGTACTCATTATAGTGAAAGTAGACGTAAAGAACATCTAGACGAATCTATCAGAGCTCAAGCACACAGTGATCTAATTAAGGGTCCTATTGAGACTTATGGTAATGATATAGATGTAGTAATAGAAGCAAAACATAAAGAATTAGCAGTATTAGGTTATGGCAGTTAGAGAATACACACAAGTAATAAAAGGTAAGTACGATACTAAGGGTAGTATCAAAGCAATGGATATACTAAATAATATTCCATTAACGGTAGAATACTTTAAAACTAGACCTGACGTACAACAACGAATAGAAAAATCAATAAATAGTGATGAATATTTGGCTGTTTACAAAAGAGGTACTAGATCAGGTTTTGAATATATTCCTAGAGACGAAGGTGCTCTGATAATTAGAGGAATAGAGATTAAAGATATGAATAAAACAACACAAGAAGAAAATATTATAAGTTGGGATAGCATTCCAAAGCCAAATGACTTCTACATTGATGATTTAAAATGGAAGTATCTTTTACGTAATATAATAAAAGGTAAAAACATTATGATGACTGGTCCTTCTGGATGTGGTAAAACAGATGTTACCTTTAAGGCAGCTAAAACATTAGATAGAGAAGTTGTATACTTTAATTTAGGTGCTACTCAAGATCCTAGATCAACTTTAATAGGTAACACTCATTACAGTAAAGATACAGGTACATATTTTAGTGAATCATTATTTGTGTCAGCAATACAAAAACCAAATACGGTTATTCTTTTAGATGAATTGAGTAGAGCGCATCCAGAAGCATGGAACATATTAATGACCGTACTTGATCCTATTCAACGTTATCTCCGTTTAGATGAAAAATCAAATTCACCTACAATTAAGGTAGCTGATGGGGTTTCATTTATAGCAACTGCAAATATTGGTTCAGAATATACTGCTACTAGAATAATAGATAGAGCATTATTAGATAGATTTGCTATTTTAGAAATGGATGTTTTAAGTTATGAACAAGAATATCAATTATTATCTAGTAAATGTACTGTAAACCAAGAAACATTACTTAAATTATGTGATATAGTTAAAGATATTAGAAAAGAAGTTAAGTCAGACACCCCACGTATTAGTACTACTGTATCAACTCGTGCTACATTAGAAATAGCTGAATTATTAGAGGATGCATTTACATTAGAACAAGCAATTGAAATATTAGTTTATCCTTTGTTTTCAGATGAAGGGGGCAATGACAGTGAACGTACTTATGTAAAACAAGTTGTACAAAAATATCTAACGTCTAACACAAATAGACGAGTACACGAAAATGCTGAAAGTAAAGCAAAAAAATTACAAGATGTTATAAAAACTATAGGGGAATAATTTAAGGTACGATATTTATAACCATGAAACCAGAACTAGAAGTATACTTAACTACATATGATGGCGCCCAACATCTTCGCCTACATGGTTGGCTTAAACGTAATACCATTTTAATTAAGTCTGAAACCATTAATAAAACTGATTCCACATTTGGAATGTTTATGATCTATATAGGAGATGATATGTTAGACAAACTTAAAAAAGCCAATTTAGAACAAGGGATGTATTGTGATATGGATGTTATGGGTAGTGAAAGTAATCGTTTAGATTTATTTAAACAATCAAATCCTGAAATTAAATTTGATTGGGGTAAGTTAGAAGACGATTTGGATGAAGATGGAAACTTTCCGTTAGATGAAGATGGTCATTTTGATCCTAGTAGATTAGATAATTTAGATAAATTTAGTAATGGCATAAAAAGTTTTATGTTTAGTTTAGATTTACAATCACCAGAAAGAATGGATGAATTTATAAAATCTGCTAACGAAATGTCTTTAAAATTATTTAAACGAGAAGATGAATTTGTAGAAGAGTATGTAAAAACACCCGCTATGACTTCTTCAGAAAAAATTAAAGACATAGAAATAATGATAGAATATTTTATCGAAAATGGAGAACGATATGAAGATTGTGCTATATTACATAAAATAAAAGAAAAAATAATAAATTACGAAATAAATAACTTATATAAATTAACAAATTAATGACGTACATTTTAATTGCCCTAGTGGTATCGAGTTTTATTTTTGAATACTGGTTATTAACAAAAATAAGTAAAATAGAAAAAGAAAAGTTTCGTCTGCAAAAAGCATTATTTGCTTTAAACCAAGATTTAACTACGTTTCAAGCAGGAATTTCTAGAGATACAAAGTCTCAAAAAGATGAATTATTAGTTGAAATGAAAAGAGTTCAGAAAAAAGTGGATGTTATGAGGAGAGATATTATAAATTCACTACCAACACAAATTAGAAAAACGATTGGTCACATTGAATTTTCACAAAAAGCTTAATATGGCAGAGGATAGATATAATGCATTAACGTCAGGAATGAATCGTAAATTATTACAATCTGAATTTGTAAAATTAAAACAACCTACGTTTAGAGACACAATAAATGAGCTACCCAATAATATGGAATTAGGTGAATTTATTAGAAATTGGATTAACGAAAATCCAGAAAATGGATTAAATATTGAATATATAAAAACAAAAAAATGATGATGAGTCTTTATGATTACCTAGGACACGCTGCGGGTCCCAGATTAGGTCAACAAGTTGCAAAAGCAGCTGCTGCAAATAGTATTAAATTTGAAACTAGACAAGTAAGTAACCCTAAATGGAAAGGAAGTATTATGTTATACCCAAAATCCTTTTTAGATCAATTCTTTGGAGGAGTTAATGAAGGAACTAACGATACAAGACAAATGTTACATGGGTAAATTTAGAGCATATGGAGACCATTCCAATTGGGATTATTGGACAGCTAGCACTACATTTAGTAGTAATATAAAAATAAATTATATAATAAAATGATAAGTTTAGAAGAATATTTAGAACATAAAATAGATTTAGAATTAGAAAGAGCTACTAGATCATGGCTTATAACTCATCCTCAGTACAACACAGATGAACATCATACTATTGTAGACACAAATGAAAACGATAGTTTATGGTCTATACCTAAAAAAGTTTTATATAGTAAAGAATATTTAGATGTTTGTTATAGTAATGCTAACCCTAATTGGGTAGATGGTTCATTAAAACGATTAGTAGAAGAATGTAAAGAACATGGTCATAGTTTATAAAAATTTAGAAATAATGGGATAATAGAGAGAATTTTATTTGCACTTACGGGTATTTTATACTTAACCTTATTTCCTTACATTTACGGGATAAAAAATGCCTACAGTGCCTATTATGCTGAGAACCCTACATTATTTGTAGGGTCTCTTTGTCTTCTATCATTGGGGTTTTTTAAAAGTGGGAGTCATTGGATTAAAGCAGGTTATTTTCTAGTTGCATTAGCCTTTTTTGATTGTTATCGTTTCCCCATTATACATTTTGTCATGGCGGCCAATTTCTTTTTAATATGTATGTACATAATGATCACTGATAAACGCTTTAGTTATCTAGGAAAAGCCTCTTTATTATTAATACCTCTAGCATTTCAAAATATGTTAATCTTCGAGGCATTTCAAGTAGTTTTAATAATAATATTTAATCTTTTATACACTATAAAACTAAAGCAATTATGACACAAGATCAAAAAACAATCTCTTTCTTTATAGTAATTGTATTTACTTTTATATTAGCAATAGGATCATGTTCTCATATGTTTAAACAACCTTATGTTGACCCTGTATTAAAGCCTGCTTTTGATGAATGGGTTAATCAATGTGAATTAAGAGACATTAAGTATAAAAGAGACGTAGTAAATATTGATTCTATTTTATATGCACCTTTAGAAGAGGGTTATTGGGGTCAATGTTTTGGGGATAAAATTATTATAAATGAAAATGCTATATCTCCTATTGATTTATTTACGTTAAAGTTAGTTTTATTTCATGAATTGGGTCATTGTGCTTTTAAATATGATCACTTTGAATGGGGGGAAGATATTATGAATAGTGTATTACCTGAAGAAAAAATAATAATGTACCAATATTTTTGGGTTATTCTAGAAGATCAATATTTTATTAGATATCTTACAAAAAAAGAACGAAGAAAATTGCAAAAAAGGTTGGAGAAGCAAGATTGTTTTTGTATATTGAACGAAGATAAATTACAAGTCAAAGAAAGTAATTGAAAGTAATTTAAAAACGCCTGCCGAGTTGCTTGGCTCCCCAAGAGAAGGGTCGTATATTTACGGGGTAAATAAGGATATAAATTAAAAATAAAGGTTATTATGAATTCAGAAGTATTAGAAGTTACAACGGAAATGAGAGATGAAGCAAATGCAATGGTTGAGGCTACTCGTCAACAACAAGCGTTTCACAATCAAGTTTTTACAAAAGTATCAAAGCACCAACCATTAAAGGATAATGAAATTAAGTATCTAGCCCCAGTTGCTTTTAAGTCTGAAATGACAACTCAAGAAGTTGCAAATTTAGGTTTGTCAGATCACTATTCATTTGTACCAACAATGAATGTAGTTCGAGATCTACAAACAATGGGTTGGGATTGTGTTGATGCTAAGCAGGTTAAGGCTAGAAAAAAATCAACTAATGGATACCAAAAGCACATGCTTACATTTGAACACCCAAAATATAAAGTTGAAGGTGTAGAAGAATACCCACAATTACTTTTGACTAACAGTCATGATGGTGGTAATGCGTTTCAATTATCAGCTGGTATATTCAGATTAGTTTGTAGTAATGGTTTAGTTATTAAAACTGAAGATTATGGTACACAACGTTTGATCCACAAAGGTTATTCATTTGAAGCAGTTCAAGAAATGGTAGAAGGTTTTATTGCTACTATTGATGAAACAATGACTAGAATTACTGCTATGAAACGTACACAACTTGATAAAGATCAAATGACTGAGTTTGCTAAACAAGCAGCATTGTTACGTTTTACTTCTAAGAGTTATAATGAAGAAAACATTGATAAAGTAGTTTACATTGATGAGTTATTAGAAGCAACTCGTAAAGAAGATGATGGTAATGCAGTGTGGGAAGTGTTTAATAGAGTACAAGAGCGCTTAGTAGGAGGTAATTACCATTATAAAGGTACTAAAGATAAGCCACGTAAAGCTCGTCCAATCAAAAACTTCAAACAAAATTTTGAAGTAAACAAAAAATTATCTGAATTAGCTTTTGCCTACGTTTAGTAGGTAAAATACTATAGGGTGATGAAATTGGCAGACATGCCCTCCTGTCTCGGGGGTGTAGAATATAAAATAAATTTTGGAATAGCAATGAGGGTTGACCACTAAGATATGCATAGCGAAATTTTGTTCCATTACTAATTACTACATGGAGGTTCGAATCCTCCCCCTATAGCAAATAAAATTAAAATGAGAGAGATGAGAGTAATACTTGAATGGCAGTGTGAAATCTGCAAAGACATACAGCTATCTGATTCTATTAGGACTCATCACATGGACTATTGTAGATGTGGAGAGAGTGCTGTAGATTTAGAAGACGAATACCAACGAGATATGGGTAAGATTAAAGAGATTAAACGAATTGTGACAGAAGAACAGTCACTACCATCATCGTTCCGTAGTGAACATAAGAAGAAGTGGGCAACTCCTCCGGAGGATACAACTTCTGAAGATAAATTAAAATGAGAAAAAAAAGAGTATATAAAGGATGTGAATTATCATCTCCTACATACAGAAAAGTAGCAACTAAAATGGCTAAAAGTGTAGATAAAGATGTTCAACCATATAAGCGTAAAAAATAATGTTACGGAAAAAATATAGACAACTAAAAAAGGATCTAATTAAAGATCTAGTTAGTAAAGATAATCCAACTGCCATACTAGCAATTGAATTAAAGGGTGTTAGTAAAATACAAGGACATTACATTTACGAGGTTAATTTTCTAGATAAAGGAACAGAAAAAACAGTTCCTGTCATAGCAATTGACATTAGTCAAGTTTTAGCTAAATTAGAACCCCATGTAAATTTAGGCATACCTGCAACTACTATGAAATGGATGTTAGGTAGTGAGAGAAATATAAACCCAAATAACATATAATAAAAAATGTCTAGTATTAAAGTTGGAGCCATTATGGTAAGTACAGGGTATATAGCAAATGTTGCTGGGGGTACTATGGGATTATTAGCTAAAAAAACATTTGAATATCATAACCCTGAAGTAGATTTATTTTATATTGAAGAACCAGAACTTATAGAATTAAGTAAAAAATATGAAGATGAATTAAACAAAATCTCCCCTTATCATTTTTTTTCACGTTTTAGATGGTGGTATGCTTATAAATTATTAAAAGAAAAAACTTATGATAGAGTTATAATATTAGGTGCTGATACTATAAGTTTTGGCCCCTGTACAGAATTATATAATCATAAAGGGGATATTGGGGTTACACTTGATTATGATTATGCTAATCCTTATAATGGGATAATGGCAATGGGTGTAAATGGTAAACTACGTCATACTCATTTAAACGCAGATGTTATATGTTTTTCAAATTATAATATAATATGGGATATTCTTAATTGTAATAATTGCCCTGTAGAAGGAGTATATTTAGAACAAGGTCCCTTAAATTATGTATATGCTTCAAATTCTTATGAATATGAATTTGATGTAATAGATTACCCATTTGGGGAATAT
>JACLAB010016174.1_pt1 | contig 16173 bp, 9 predicted proteins | sample 8027921 | NCBI WGS metagenome assembly JACLAB01 (sample SAMN15725117, study PRJNA655200) | protist metagenome | isolation source: fluorescence activated cell sorting (FACS) single amplified genomes of... | place: USA: West Boothbay Harbor, Gulf of Maine | collected 2000-07-19 | reverse complement strand
GTACTCATTTAAGCGATATAATCGGGTTTCGCTGGACTCGGTGCGCCGATTTTAAGCGACGACACAAAATCGCCCAGTTTGAGCTGAAAATTGCTGCTGAAAAAGAGAACATTGACATTTGTAGACTGTACCCTTACCTGCTGCCAGCTGACCGATCGCTGTATGATAAGGCTCGAAGCTCGCAAGGCGTATCGCCCATAGATGAGTTATACTCTGAGGAGCCAAAGTTTTTGTTTCTGGAATCGACTGGAAGTAAAGCCTGTTTGTTGCCTATTCAAGCATCGGTCGAAAGGATCATTAGACTGGGTTGTGGTACTCACGCCCTGCCGAAACTTCGGGCAAAAATGTGTGAGCAACTTAGAAAGGGAATACATGACGAAAAGGAAATATATGACGAAGACCAGCAATTGAAATCTATTCTCCGCATCATTTTCATTCTTGGACCGAATGTATGCTGTGATGCAGCTCTAACGACTGAACTTCTTAAGTACTTCCAAAGAGTTGTCGCGAAAAAAACAGAACACTTGAAAATGATCGAACCTGCTATTGCAAAGTGTTTGCTACCAGGATTACCACTTTTGAGGCCGAATCCTTTGATATGTGAATACATCTGGAAAGTCGTCCATCAACTTCCGCTCGCATCACGTGGAAAAATATACAAGCACGCCATGTTTGTCACGTGTAGCACTCGACTGACCCAGATAAAGAGGGCAGCCGATAAATCAATCATGAGGATCTTACGAAGATTGTCAAATCAAAATGCAAAAGAACTCGGCCGTAAACTTGGTAAGCTCGCACTTTGCCACCCTTTAGCGGTGACGAAAGCAGTACTGCAACAGGTTCAGGCGTATCCAAACATGATTGCTCCGATCGTGCAAGCTTTGAAATACTGCACTGCACTAGCTTTCGATACTTTGAACTTTTCTGTCCTCGAACATTTTACCGAGACAAAAACCAAACTCAAAGAAGATGGCCAAAACTTTTCGCTATGGTTTTCCGCTTTGTGTTCTTTTTCTGGAACATTGCACAGACAATATCATGACATTGAACTTTATGACCTATTGCGGTACATTTTGAAAAAATTAGACGAAGGTGAAGTGTTGGATTTACTGATATTAAAGGATCTTATATCGAAATTGACTGGTATCGAAATCTTGAAGGATGTCAGCTCGCTTGAGATTCAAAGACTGGCAGCTGGAGAAAAACTCCGTGGACTTCACGAGAACTCTTCGAGCACTGACTCAAAACGACGGATGAAAGGGATTTTGCGTTTACGCACGGCAATTGAAGGGCCGGACGCTTCGAAGAGTATGACGCTTCGATTACTATTAGCAATAGCGAAATGTCGCCAACGAGTCATTCTGAAGACGGCAAGTGCTCAAATGAAATTTTTGGGTCAACTTTTTGATGAATGTCACGTCGTTCTATTGCAGTATATTTCGTTTCTTCACACAGCTTACAGTGTAGCAGAGCTCAAGAAGACGCTGCCAGAGATCCAATCTCTTCTATGTGAACACCAACTTGATGCTGCTGTCGTTTTCCATTTGTATCGTCCAATTCTTCGGCAAACATTATTTTCATCTTTGGATACAAGCAGCTCCCTTGCTGAAAGTCACAATCAATACTGGAGGAAACTAAGCATGGATGTTAAGACAAGTCTCCATTCTGACGAGCTTTGGGGATTGGTATCGCCAGAATTCTACCTCACGTTTTGGTCGCTTAATCTAGAGGACGTTTATGTACCCGAAGTGCTATATGCAAAAGCGCGCGCGCGGACTGTGAAATATGGTTCAACTGCATCGTCAACGTTTGATGAAGTTACTCAATCGCCTAGTCATGTTGTTCACGACGAACTAGCCCAAAGTTTAAACGTAGAGCTGCAACATCTTATTGAACATGTTTCTAGAGGTACACAGCATATTCTGAGAATGAACTCAACCTGGTTACAGACTGCGGATAATTTGTCTCCTGCGAGTGTCATTTTGGAAACATGTGTGCTACCGAGGTGTAAAATCTCACACGCTGATGCGTTGTATTGCTCAAATTTTGTGGAGCTTGTTGGTCGAAGTGACACGAATTCATTCAGTTTTATTCAGTACTACGATACGCTATTCCGTAACGTATCATATCTCATCTATGCTTCCAGTGAATTTGAAAACAAATTTTTCGCCACTTTCTTGACGAGTGGTATGGCTCAGCTCACACGCTGGAGGGCGTATGATGTATACGAGAGAGAGTGCTGGCAGCGCTCCGAATTTCGTAATTGCTTGAATCAGAGCAGTGTCGAAGCAAGTTTCAAAGACTACTTGAGGCTTCTGTACAAATGGGAGCATAGGTTGACGAAAGGTATCCTGCGTAATCTACAGAGCGAAGACTACATGGAAGTCGCCAATTCGTTGAGCTCTCTGATAGCAATCATTGATACATTTCCTGTCACTGAACTTTTAGGTAACCACATCTACAGTCAAGTCAAAAGAATCAGTATGAGGGACAAGAGAGACGACATCAAAACAATATCAAATAGATACCTATCACTTCTGAACTTAAAACGGGCAAGTTGGAAATGTGGTCCACCCGAGGACGACAGTGCAAGTCAGAGTTGACAGGGCACGACTCACACCAACCATATCATGGTAATGAATGATGAATTATGCTAAAGCAGAGTTATCGACACTAATACTCTAGACCGATATCATAGCGCGAATGAATAATCATCAGACAACAACAAGCACGCGACGTCCGACGCGACCATATAAACCCAAGGTTTCTCAATTACTGCTCAACGACTTTATGACTTCCAATTCTTCAAATCATATGGGTATTTATACAATTAAATACGTCATTTGATCATGTACTCATCTTTAAAACACGGCGGTGCGTTACGAAGCGTTACGGGCAGGTCGCTGGGCAGATCACTTCTCTCTCGTTTGTCGTATACTTTGGCGTACCTTATCAATCTTCGAGCGAAATGGACGGCGTTTGGAAGCTGAGAAGTGTGTCCAAATTTGTGACGACCGACAGCCTCTGGGAAATGGGTCCACACCGATACTCGGGATTCATACGCTACAACGTGGCTGGGGGGCTCGTTAGCGTGTGCTTTAGTCCTTACGACAAAGTAAACCATTTGACCATTGTCACGGGGCAATCTTCACGGGGGTTGATTTCCTTCTTCAAGGTTGATGACTTCTCCACTGTATCATTGATCCACGAGCTAAAGATTTGTAGATTGCGCTCGCCCTGTACGTTGCCTTGGTGAGTTGTTTTCGTCATAAAGTAGTTGCCTATGCTGGTAAAGTATCTGTACACTCAAGTACGTCGTTGTGATCGTCAGGAATCGCTCACTAAATAAATCTACGAAAGGCGACGTTATTTTACATGTTGTTCACACGTTCACTGGACAAGTATCTACGGCTGCAGTAGAGGTCAGTCATTTCCGATTTCTCAGCAACACACACCAATTTTGTAAATAGGGAAAAGGGCAATTAAAAAGAACTTATGCGCTTTACAAGGTAATGACTCTTTTCATGACCTAAACCTTCATTCAAGAGAAAGTTTTCACCTAGTATGACCCATATTTGAACATTTTATCCTTGAGAACACACGAAGAGAAAGTAAGACTTTGCCTTTTATGGAAAAAGCTGTGAATTATTGGAATGATGAGCAAAGAGTACAAAAACGGTACTCGGGAGGTGCGCAGCTACCAAGGAACTTTAGTGTAGCTGTGCATGTCATGTATACCGCCCTCTCGCTGAGCTGCACCAGTTCGCGCCTCCATCGTCATCGCTCCACTAGCTAAAAACTGATGGGCTTTTTGAAGTGAATCCGCTCCGAGATCTTGAAAACCTTGCTTGACGCCGTGCACGAGATACGGAATCATAGTTTTCACAGAGCCCTTGTCTCGAACCGTACCAGATACACCTTGAGCAATCTTCAGGTGCCCGGATTCGCTCAGATAGCGAGAATCGCTCCCCTTCTTCATAGCGTCGAGGCTACCCATTCCACGATACTTTTTTACTCGGACGCCATCTTGATAGAAGTATTGCCCTGGTGCTTCTGTGGTACCCGAAAACATAGAACCACACATGGCGACACTAGCCCCAAGCGCCAACGCTTTGACAATGTGGCCACTGTTTTGGATGCCTCCATCCGCGATGATAGGAACATTGAACTCTTTAGCTATTTGTCCCACCTTGTAAACGGCTGTCGCCTGTCCTCGACCAACGGCACACACTTCTTGCGTCGTACATATACTGCCGGAACCCATACCAACGCGAAGCCCGTCAGCGCCAGCTTCGAGTAGACGTCGAGCCTGATTCTGTGTGACAACATTTCCAGCGATTACATCAACTTGCGGAAGCTCGTTTTTCAAGTACTTGATCATTTCTAGCTGATAAATAGAATCGCCTTGAGATGAATCTAAAATGATGGCATTCACTCCAGCATCTGCCAGATATTTAGCGCGGACACGATCGGCGTCTCGTGTTCCGATGGCGGCTCCACACAGCAAACGACCATGTTTATCGAGAGAAGGAACTCCACTTGGTGGTCTGTTTAATCGATCTTTTAAGCTCGCGCGCGTCAACAAGCCAACTAAATATCGCTTTTCATCCACGATGGGTAGTTTCCCCCTTTTACTCTCAAGAAGAATGTCCTCGTTCTCTTGCGCACTCTTCTCGGTAGAACCGAGCACAAGGTCGTCGATGGACGTCATGACCTCAGAAAGTAAGGTATTGCGATCGCGCACGAGTTCAGCATCGCGAGTAGTTACTAAACCAAGTAGAGCACTACCACAAGTTCCACTTTCACTGATGCACACTGAGCTGAAACCTCGAGCTGCGCGCAACTCGTCCAAATCTCGAAGTGTTGCACTTGGGCTCAGAACTGCCGGATTTGCGACGTATCCGGGTCTATGCGACTTGACTATCTTCGCATGTTCAAGTTGAGATTCCATCTACGACGAGTCATAAGTTAGAGACTTAAAAAATGCGTGGCATCGTCATACCGCCATGTTGTAGTGAAGGAATCCCATCCCTCCAGCCTCAGCCATTGCGATGGCCATATCAGACTCAGTGACTGCGTAAATCCATTAAGCTTTGTAAATCGTAAAGATATAGTTGTGACCAACCTGTATCCATCGGAGAGCTCACCATTGGCGTTCGGATCGACACATTTCTACTCACTCGTGTTGAGAGATCAACCTGTGGGTGTTTGAATCAAGTTGCCGTTCGTTGCGCTCCGAAAGATCAAACGTACCTGGTCCGCCGCAAAATCGATAAAGCCAGGATGGAAGATAACATCATCGTATGTGTAGCAAAATCCTAGTCATGAAATTGGTTAGCTGCGAAGAGTCGAAACACACTTCGGCTTCGCTTACCCTGGTTGAAAAGAGCCTCGCCGGGGAAGCCATCGAGGGAAGTCATCACGATACGATTTCAGCCGCAGACGAGGAATGAAAACGCACAATAGTGATAAGAAGTGATATGATGCGACTCGGCGCGCGCGCACCTGTGCCGGAGACCGCGCGACGTGTTCAATCCGTTCGGGGGCGGCGAAATACAGAGCTACACTAATCGTTCATATAATAAAGTTATTGCTGGTATCTTTGTTCGAGCGAGTTGTCTAGAGCAGACCGCTTGGACCAGGGAATCAGACCTGAGAAGTGCCGGCACCCGCAAAAAGCACAACCGTGGCGAGACGAAGACCAGTGGCATACCTCGGTAGATCTCCAAGCTGTAAACTGTACGTCTTCATAACTTCTGATCACTTCAAATTACATTACGGCTGTGAGTGCATTCTTCCTCATTTAATGCTTTTTCATGCAACGAGGAGCGTCGCGAGGAAAGCTCACAGCTGTCGCTATTTTCGTTGCTTCTCTCAGGAATCAGCAACGCCATTCAAGACCGAAACTCGCTTCACCCTAGGAGAACTGCGCAAGAAGTACCAATCATCGAAGCCTATTACCGCCGTCACTGCATATGACTACCCGAGTGCTAAGCAGGTAAGTTCACAGTACTCGTTCAGACAAGCCGAAACTAAGCAATTGTAGGTTGATAGTGCAGGCATCGACGTGGTTTTGGTTGGAGATTCTGCAGCGATGGTTGTGCACGGGCATGAAACAACGTTGCCTATCACACTGAATGACATGATAACGCATACAAAAGCTGTAAAGCGGGCAGTACAGCGTGCTATGGTAGTGAGCGATTTACCTTTTGGCAGTTACGAAGAGAGTACGGACTACGCCGTGCGTTCTGCCTTAATGATGATAAAAGAAGGCCTCGCGGACGCAGTTAAGCTTGAAGGTGCCATAGAACCTAGGCTTCGTGTCGTGAGAGCAATTAAAAACGCTGGCATCCCTGTCATGGGTCATGTCGGCCTAACTCCGCAGTCTGTGAATGTTTTAGGAGGTTTCAAGCCACAGGGCCAGAAAGCAGCCGACGCGATGCGATTGGTGGAACATGCGATTAGCTTAGAAGATGCCGGGTGTTTTGCTATAGTTATAGAGTGCGTGCCGGAGGCAGTTGCTTCGGCTATTACACGTGTCGTTAATATTCCCACCATAGGTATAGGGGCTGGGCAGCACACGAGTGGGCAGATTCTCGTATATCATGACCTTCTGGGCTTGACTGAGCATCCTCATCATTCAAATGTTGCTCCAAAATTCTGCAAACAATATGCACAACTTGGTATGGTTGCACGATCTGCTCTGCGCTCCTTCAAGGCAGAAGTTGAGAATAAAGTTTTTCCCGGCGCAGCGTTTTCTCCTTATACTATGCAACAAGATGAACTTCAGGACTTCGCAGAAATGCTCAAGAGGCAGGGTTTTGAGCAAATCACGTAGAGCAAAAGAAAAGTGTGAAGTTGGTTCCGACGCGACCATTACCATTTTTTGTGTATAAATTAATTTCCTCCACCCACATATTACATATATTACACGCTGGGAACCACAACTAATTCTGATAGCTTTCCATGCTTATTGAAACAGCCTCGAACTCGAACTCCAACCCGTTGCTCGCGCTCTGTTCGTCGCATCGTGGCGCGGGAGAAGACACGTTTCCCCGTGCAGTTCTGCTCGAAGGGGCGGCAGATCCGCAACACGACCGCACCGTGCAGCGCAAACAACACTGAAAGTTTGCATCGCTCTCAGGGGAGCAGGGGAGAAATTTAATGACTTCTACGATCGCAGATTTCAACAGGAAGAGAGATGAGGATTCAGTCGAAGAGCTTTCTCCATTTTGGGGAATAGAAAAAGGCATAGTACTGCAAGAAGCTCGTTGTTTCAACGATTCACAGTTGGATGCACGTAAATGCCAACAGGTGATAACAAAGCTTCTATACCTGAATGTTCAAGGGGAGTTTTTCACAAAAACAGAGATAACAGAGATCTTCTTCTCAGTAACAAAGTTGTTTCAGTCGAAGAATAACAATCTCAGAAGGATGCTTTATCTCATCATAAAGGAGATTTGCCCAACCTCTGACGAAGTCATTATTGTTACTTCATCGTTGATGAAAGATATGAACAGTAAAGTTGATCTATACCGAGCCAACGCGATTCGTGTTCTTTGTTGCATAGCAGACTCAGCAATACTAGGCCAGATTGAGCGTTACCTGAAACAAGCGATAGTTGACCGGAGTGATGCCGTATCTTCTGCTGCTTTGATATCAGCAACACATTTGTCACTTGCAGATGTTGATATTGTGCGCCGATGGAGCAGCGAAATTCAAGAGGCAGTCAATTCGTCTTCGCCTGAGGTACAGTTTCATGCCTTGGGGCTTCTGTACGAGATTCGTAAATTTGATAGACTCTCAATCAACAAGCTAGTCGCGCAATTGACCCGAACACAACTTAGATCCCCGTTAGCACAGTGTCTGCTTATCAGGTATGTTTCAGAAGTGATTAAAGATAGTACGGAAGATACTGTGGCTCCACTGCACACGTTTCTACAGAGCTGCTTGAGGCATAAATCAGAAATTGTCGTCTTTGAAAGCATACGCGCAATCACGTCTCAACATGACTTGGAAGCGCACCATTTGGTGTCAGTTGTGAACGTTCTCCAGCTCCTGCTATCGTCACCGAAACCAAGTTCACGCTTTGCGGCGATGAGGGTTATCAATAAATTGGCTTTCCTCTTCCCAGATCTGATATCAAACTGCAACGCTGATATTGAAAATCTCATATCTGACGAAAACAAGTCCATAGCTACTCTGGCCATAACCACATTGTTAAAGACAGGCGGCGATGCGGCGGTTGAACGTCTGTTAACTCGCATTAATTCGTTTATGTCAGAGATTCAAGACGAGTTCAAGATAATGATAATAGAGGCGGTGCGAATGACGTGTATACGATGTGCCCATAAGTATCGCATTTTGCTATCATTCTTGTCCACGTATTTGCGCGAAGAAGGAGGGTTCGAGTACAAACGATCAATCGTTCGATCTATTGTGCAACTATTTAACGCAATACCGGAGGCAAAGGAACTTTCACTTTCTTATCTATCAGAGTTCATTGAAGACTGTGAATACACGCAGCTTTCATGCGAAGTGCTGTATTTGCTCGGAAAAGAGACACCATACACGACTGATCCTGGTAAGTATTTGAGATACATCTACAATAGGGTGATTCTTGAGAATCCTTCTATTCGAGCGGCGTCTATTTCGGCTATGGCGAGCATCGGTGTGCATTGCGAGATGTTAAAGGGACGTATCTTAGTACTTTTGCGCCGCTGTCTTTTCGATAGTGATGATGAAGTTCGAGATCGAGCGTGCGCATCAATTGCACTCCTTGAGAAGGCATCTGCTCAGAAAGCTGGATCCCTTACAACACACACAACTGAAGCTTTTGAAAATGTGTTACTCAAATACTGCCAGTCGAACTCAGATGAACCTATTGATCTGCAGAATATCGTCACTTCAAGTTCGGCAAACAGTGAGTCTGCCAATAGCGCTTCGGTTCTCGAACAAGAACACGTGATTTCCGACATCTCATACTCAAATATATCTTCAGTGCCACATTTCGCAACGTGTGGCGACGTTTTCAAGAGCTCTATGAAAGTTGATCTGACAGAAGACGAAACTGAATACAAAATATCGTGTGTCAAGCACGTCTTTGATAGTCATATCGTCTTCGAATTTATTTGCAGCAACACTATTAAAGAGCAAGCATTAACAAATGTGACTGTCGCTATGGAGGCTTTGGGTACAAGTGGGCTCATAGAGCCGACCGTGCTGCCTCTTGATGTTATGCCACTTACGTCCTATGGGTCAACATTTGTCGTGTTTGATCATAAAATTGACACGCAGGTAGAAGAAAGATTCGCTTGTACGTTGAAGTTTGTTTCGAAAGAGATTGACCCTATCACTGGAGCACTCGAAGACGATGGTTACGAAGACGAGTACTCAATAGAAGATGTTCAGCTTCTCGCTACTGACTTCATGCGTAGTGCTCGGGTTCAAGAATTCAGTAAAGTCTGGAGCGAAAGTGAATCTTACGCCGAGGAAATCTTTTCAAATATCGTCCTGCCTCACGATACAGTTGAAAAATCTGTGAGTCATATTTCTTCAATGCTTGGCTTCAGTCCGTGCACTGGGAAAACTGTCATGCGTAATGCAACTTCGCACACTGCGTGTTTTGCTGCAGAATTATCAACTGGGGAGCATGTGCTCATTAAAATTGCACTAAGTATGGAATCGCAGTCGAACGTGACCGCAACCGTCACCTGCCGAGCTCCTCAAGCGCAGATTTGTAACCAAGTACTTCGCGTAATCACTTGTTAGGTGTCAGTTTGATGTTATGATACAGCTACGAGTCTATGATCGCGCCTGGGAAAACGATGAAATGAGTTGAGAATGAGAAATATTCACCGTTACCTATGGCGCAGACGGTGGTATGGTATGTACGTGCGAATTGGTAGTCTACCCCCCATGCTCCCTATAGGACTCGCTCAGACGCTGAAAAAGACGTTAAAGATGTTAAATCACGCACGCTTTCATGTCGGCATGATAAAAGATACTCAATCGCTCGTTGAATAATGATTTCATTCTCCGAATGCCCGAGACATTTCAAAGTTTGAACAAATTCGCCAACAAGTTCAATGTCTTGTGCTTCTTGTAAGTATGGTAAGTAATAGATGAGAAACCTGCGCTCGATGTCATAGGACGTTGACTTTGGTTTTATGGTGCACCACGACGTGTTTGTGAATATTCTGTGTGTTACGAAATAGCACTTCTCTTGAAACGCTTTCAATGATGTAAGTTGTGCCTGTCTCATGTTATGCACAGAATTTTAAAGAAAGTGAAAATCCCTACCTCACGTTCCAACGACTTAACCGATGTAGTGCACATGTTTTCAACAGCGTCTTCACATATGCCTTCAACCTTCATCTCTGTTCCGCGGAAGAAGAAAGACCAAATCATGACTGAATTGAGCAGATCATAGGACAACGGAGTCGTCTCACTAATGCCTATGTAGTCATATAAGTGCCATCGAGGTGCGGCAGATCTTATACAATTTTCGAGTCCCCCGATATCGAATGACATTCTTTTCAGAGCGTACAAAGCTTCATTTGAGTACAGAATATCTTCACGTAACATTGAAGCATCGAATGTTTTGTGCATTTGTAACCAGTGTGTAGCAATACGTTTAGATGCCTGCAAACAATACTCTCTTGTTCTACCCCGTGCATTCATTGAAAAGAAATAAAAGGATACTAAAATGTCGCTCCCCCACTCATAGAAAAACGTGTCACATGCTAGCACCTCCCTTTCCAAATACTCAAGCGCGTCATGGATGATGGTGCTTCGTTCTGTTAGTTTCGGAGTGCTTGCTGGATCATAATAAAGCTCTGCACAACAGAAATTTACGTATGTGGGTCCCCAATGACTCAGCAGATACGCTAATGTTTGAGTCAACAATTCTTCATGAACTGTGCTGGTTTCAGTAATACGAAGAACAGGCACAAGTTCGAGAAGCTTCTCGCCCAAGAGGTTGAACGTACCAATTTTTGCTGGTTGAATATCAAATCTGGGCAAACTTTGCCATTCAATAGTCCGTATTACTTTGATCACAAGATGGCAGAGCGAACGGGCATCATAGTTCGAGGGCACGGATGCACAACTATTCGCACTCGGAAAGTTTGCATACGACGCCTCCGTGTGGCTGAGAGCCAAGCAGAAATCGATGTGCGAACTACCAAAAACTCTTCGCATTGAAACGACCGTGGAGTAAATATCGTGTAGATTAAGCCTAACATTCAATGAAGTTGAGAGTTGGTCTTCCACCAAGCGTTTGATAAACTCCAACTCAACCATCGAAAGGCTTGTGCAAATATAAGGTGCCCGACCCCTTGCCACGCAAATACCGGAAACAGCCAAAAGTAACTCATTCAATAGCCGCTTATAAACAATCTCATTCAAACCTTGATACACAGAAAAATTCTTTCGGTTTTCAGTCGCCTGGAGTGCCCACGTACTTGACACATAAAAATTTGGAAGAAAAATGGGTTTCACAAATTCTCTTAACGACAGTTTCTTTTTGAGCAAGTCTTGGAAATAATTGCAAAGCCGCTGTGCACCTAACTTGAACTTACTGATACAATCTGCAACACTTCTTGCAACCGCATGAACGGTAGCACGCTTAATCAATGCTATAAAATCAGCTTGAGTTGCGTCACCATCAAGTGCATTCTGCTCTGGCATGCAGAGAACAAGCTGAAGCACCTCTCTGGAAATACTTCTCCTAGTTGAAAGAAGTTCATACATTGTATCATCAAAATATATGAATGAACGCAACAAAAGGAAGCAACTCGCTTGCAGGTCCACAGACGGCATTCCGCAAACAACGCGATCTGTGTGAAAATTCAGCCACACTCGCTCAATAATGGATTTTATTCCGTATTCTGGACCAGTTATCGTAGACATGCATGAAGTTTCATCTACAAACTCTTTCAAATGGGCCCAAACAACTCTATTTACTGATTGAACTTGCACGAAGTCAACGCTTTTACTCACGCTTATGTATTCTTGATGCTCTGCAGTACGTGCAGGAAGCCTGCTCAACCATCTACAGTCGCTGTTTTCCTGAGGAACCACAGGATACCTTTTTTGTAGATGTGTGAAGAACTCGTCGAAATTCTTCTCCAAAGACACGCTCATCTTCTCGAGCACTGTCACAAGATTTGAGGTTTTATCACGCATTGCCGTGTAAGAGGACGAAGCTTGAGGTGCTGACCTTGAGTTCTTGACCGTACTTAGTAAGTAACTAACGAATTGATATTTAAGTTCATCAAAATCTTTCTGAGTTGTATTCATCGTCATCCTTGATCGTCAAATATGTCAACAGTAGCTCCGACAAGTGATGCGCCAGACTTACCTGCCAAATTCAACATTACGACTGAGCGCGAAATTCATGCATTCTTCAGCATCCATTGGCTCGCTAGAACCAGTATGGATGACGCAGAATCTACACTGACGGCGAACATATTCATCAACATCACAAAAAATGTCATTTTTGGATATTGAACGACTGAGATTGACGAACTCATTGACACGTGCCTAAAGTGGGTTAAGATATGTTGAAGTCTAAGCGACGTGACTTTACCTTCAGTAAACTTTCGGTGGAAATATCGTCAGCAGCTTTCTGGTAACGTTTATTGCAAACACTCACGAGTCGAAATTCGTCTTCTTCTCGTATCATTCTATGAAGGAACTGTTCCGTAAAAAGTTTCGAGAAGTCACCGTCGAGTTTCCTTTCATCACACACATGAATCAAACGTGTCGTGCATCCGATTATTTTCTTAATATGACAGGAATCGTCAAATAGCTCCCCTTCAAAACCTGGCAAATCGACGATTTCGATACCTGATTTCAAGCGAGTGCTCGGGATCTCGAGTGATATGAAATTCAGAAGTCCCCAGCGCGAGTGTTTACCACATGTCATGCTATGCAGAACATTCTTTATGTACACAAGATCTTGAAATGATGTGCAATTTTTCAAACTACACGTAAAAACGCGACCCAGGGTTTCCATAACGTGTTCTGGTAATAGAACATCGTCGTCCTTTAGCTCGGTGATATCAAAAGAGGAGGGAAATCCTAGTATGGAAAGTGCTCGCTGAAGACGTTCATCTTTGTTTGAAATCAAAGACGGACAGAAGTTACTTTTGCATCCTACTGTACCACCGATCACACCTTCAAGGTACAAAAGCTCGTGTTGTCTCTGAGATCTCTGTAAATTACGAGCCGATAATAACTTCTTGAGTTCATTATCAACTTGGGCAGGCGAAGCATAGGCAAAAGTTATTCTCGCATGGTTACCATAGAATACGTGAATAGGTACTTTTGTAGTGCAAAGCATGTCTCCCTCTGGCAATATACCGGCGCTGACATCTTGCTTGTCGATTCGTGGATAGAACTGAACTAATCTGTTAGCACTTGTACCTAGCGAAGACCCAAGTTGAAATAACTGCGGAGTCCAGTAAATACTTTCATCGTAAGAATCAAGCACAGTTACTGTCAAACTTTCTTTCATTTTTTGTTCCGTGAGTGCAGGCTCAACTTTAGAGTCAAAATCGTTCCGTAGTAGCCAATTCAGTAGATGCGTCTTTCCGCTGCCAGAGCGACCGATGAGACAGACGGTGGTATAATCTTGCCCTCTCGCACGAGACTGAATTTTTTGCAGTTGTGTTTTGAGAAGTTCCAGTCCAGCGCTAAATTTGCCTTGAGCTTTGTTGGTGTCGTCCTTCAACAAAGAACGTTTGAGCGTCGAAATGGTCGTGCATAAAGAATATGCTTCTCGAAGTAGTGTAGTGGCACCATCCTTTTCACCCTCTGAATTTGAGCAACCCACGTGCTGAAAGTCCCGCATGAGAGGAAGACAGGAAGACCGACAACCGCCAGACGTTCCGACGGGAACCGAGAACAACGCGGTAGTCAACACGAACAAAACCTTAAGTGAAAGAGTAGAACAACATTAAATCAGCAACTTGCGATTCTAGTATACTCGCGGCCGCCGTCAAGCGACGTCCTCCTATGAAGTAAAGATAAACTGAAATTCTGAATTTCGCTGACGAGCATAAGTCGGCAACGCCAGAATCAGAGACCGCCATTTCTGTGCAGTGTTTGTCCTTTTTGAATCACCCTGCATGCAACATTCTGCGCTGCCAACTCTTGGGACTCTTGGAGCAGAAGGCGATTTGATACAATCTGTAGCGAGTATTGTACGCACCGCTTCACCCCTAACTCGAGAAGCTTACTTTTTCACGTTCATGGGGCGAAATTGTTTTGGAATCTAAGTTTTGCGAGTTGCGTGTTAGACTAGGAAGCGCAGCATGCTGGGAAAAGAAATATCCCTTTTACTCGCACCCGGTGATCACTTTGAGTCCGATCCTACTCTGAACACCGCTGATATACCACATGTAACAGTTAGTAGAACGTCGAAGCTAGTCCTGGGCCAGGGGCAAAAATTCAAGGTCAGAACCAGCAGTGGTCCAACACCAGGAGCGAACGTCATTGGCATCGTCACAAAAGTCTCAAAGCAAAGCATTCACGCCACGATCAATTCTTCGCTCGATGCTGAGATTCCAAGTACGTGTCTTACTCACAGTCAGCGAAACGTGCGGGTAGGGTCTGCTATCCAAGCTACTGTTCAGTCGGTGTTTTCAAAGAAAGTTCTTTTGACTTTTGATGTAAACGAAAAAGGAGTCGCAAATGGCGTGCTTCACAAAGGTCGTGTATTTAGACTTAGGCAGCAAGTATTGATGGGTTGCCGTTGTAAAAACTGGAAGTTGCAGGCGAGAATGAAGGCGACTTGCCCCACAGACGTTGTACTAAGTCTGAACCAGCAACTGTGGTTACGAGCGACAAAGCGCAGAGAGACACGCGATATTCACACTCTATTGCTGGAATGCATGCGATGGACCAAGTCGACGCGTACTCCTTAAGCTTAAACTCCTGGAATTGGTGCACCAGTGACTAAGGTCATAGACTACACCAATACGCGCACAACATGCATGAAGTGCTCTGTTTTACACCATATCATATGGGCACTGTTCCGCGACACGACAACACTTCAGTCGCCGTTTCGGATATGACACAAAACGACGAACACGTGGACGATCGATTCCTTCTTCAATTGCAAAAGCAGGTCGAAGAGCTTCAAAAAGAGTACAAACGAGCCATAGAGGATGGAACGATGACACTGCAACGAAATTTCCAGCTTCAACAGCACACGTTAGACATCAAGAGGCAGATGCTTCACTCGAGCGGTTGAGGCGATGCAAAAGATGAAGGCGTGGCGACATCAAACGGTTTACTCCGAGGAATTGCTAGAAAAATGTATTAATAAGTCCTGATGAAATATCGATAGCCTACACCGAAAAAAGTACCGAGAGTATTTAGCAAGCACCGGTGATGTAGCACGGGTAGCTCTTCATCGGAGCATAGGCACCTTGTGCGAAGAACGCCGCCGTGGAGAAGCCGACGATGACGAGGGTGATGATCCAACCGAACACAGTTTTACCGATGATGAACCAGTTGATGCCCTTGCGGCCTTCGAGCAGGGCGACACCGACGGTGGCACCAACTTGGCAGTGAGTGGTAGACAGCGGCCAGCCGAGACGGGATCCCATGATGATGACGCAAGCCGCACCAAGCTCGATGCAGATACCGCGACTCGGGGTGAGCTTGGCAATCTTGGTACCGAGAGCGTGAAGAATCTTGTAGCCGTACAAGGCGAGGCCACAGACGATGCCGGCGGCGCCAAGTCCGAGAATCCAATACGAATCGTCGCCCATGTCAGCGTTCTTATCAACCTTGCCGCTCTTGAAGACGACTATCATAGAGGCGAAGGGACCGATAGAGTTGGCCACATCGTTGGCGCCGTGCGCGAACGAGTCGCAGCACGCGGTGAGGATTTGCAAGTATCGCATGCAAAGTTCAGTCTTTTCGTCAAACTTTTCGGCGTTTTCGTGGATCGCCAAAACAGCCATGTCTTCGTCGAGGATGTCTTCAGCCTTGTGGCTGAGAGAAGATTCGAGATGATCTTGGAGAGCGTACCACAAGCGACGCGGCGCGCCAAAGACACCGATAGGGTATGCGCGCGGTTGACGGACAACCTTCTCTTCAGCCTTCTTGCCTGAACCACGCTCCGCCTTTTCGAGCTGTTGCTTCTCAAAGAGCTCA
>JACLAB010013337.1_pt1 | contig 16187 bp, 14 predicted proteins | sample 8027921 | NCBI WGS metagenome assembly JACLAB01 (sample SAMN15725117, study PRJNA655200) | protist metagenome | isolation source: fluorescence activated cell sorting (FACS) single amplified genomes of... | place: USA: West Boothbay Harbor, Gulf of Maine | collected 2000-07-19 | reverse complement strand
TCGTCCATCTCGCCGAACGGCACGCCCCACACCAACAGTGCCTTGTCGGCGCCGCCCGTGAGCAGCTGCTCGTACTTCCCGTTCCACGCGGCGCACTGCACGGCTTTGAAGTGGCCACCGGCAAGCGTCCGCATGAGCCTCCCGCTCGCAACCTCGAACACGTGGACGCCGTTCTCGCTCGGATGGAAGAGAAACCGCCCGTCGTCCGTGAAACTCACCCGGCGAACGTGCTTCGCCTTGCTGCACCGCTTCTGCATCGTTATCATCATGTTTCGCTTCGATTCAACGTCCCACAGCCGCGGCCGGCCGTCGTTCCCCGTGGTCATCCAGTACAGCCCGCCCGGTACGCTCGCACACCCGGTCACCGCTGCCTCGTGCGCCTGGGCATGCTCGACAAAGCGCCGCTTCTTCTTGTCGATCAACTCGTTGGCGTCAAACACCCACCGAGTCCCGGGCCGCCGAACGTCCCAGAGGCGCACCTGGCCGTCCGAGGACCCCGAGACGAGCTCCCACTCCGACCGCCCGCTCCAAGCGCACGACCACACCGGCGCCGTATGACCCGTCAAAATATGCGTCGCCGTCCCCGTCCCGATATCCCCCAGAGTCACGTGATTCATGTCCCCCGCGATCGCGACCAAGTTGTGCGTACTCGCCGCCGCCGGCGACATGCGCGTCTCATAGACGGCGCCCTCCAGGTTGAAGGTCAGGACCGCCTCGAGCGCATTCGAGTCCCACACCTTGACCGTCTGATCGGCGCCCCCGCTCACAAACATCCCGTTGTCGTGCGGATACCAACACACGGAATGCACGCCGTGCCGATGCGCCCCCACAGAGTCCCTCTGCACGCAACACAACGTCTCGAGCTGACCCGACACCGTCATCTGCGAGACGGCTATCACGCCGTCCGTCGAACACGAGAGGGCAAAGTCGTTGGACGGGTCTATCCGTACGTCCATGACGCTGCCCTGGTGCGGCGACACAAACGCCGTCGAGCGCGCATCGGTGACGGCGGCGTCCCCCGGGCCCGTCGGGGCTGCGAGGACGTCGAATCGCTTGAACCGCGCCCGCTGCCACGTCCCAATGACGCGACCGGACGCCTCTGTTGAGACGGCCCGGTCGCGCAGGAGATGCGGAGGGAACGGGAGGGACAGCATGGTCGACAGATTTCTGTGGTCCGGGGGCATCTCCCTTCCTCCCTCCTCCTCTCGGCTGCTCGGCTGCTCGGTTGGTCCGACCACTCGACGTGTCACGTACGCTCACGCGTGCGCGTGTAGGACGTTCGCTCGTCGTCGCCCATCCGCTGTTCCTTCTATTCAAACTTGAACTTTTTTCTCGACACCAGCCCCCTAGTATCGTCGTGCATGGCAGACGCGACGCCCACGCCGACAGTGGATCATCACCACAAGCAACAACCACGCCACGTGGAGCGCGTACAGGACGAGGAAGACGGCGACGAGGTCGTCTCACAGCTGGGCGACTGCGGCAAGCTCTACCTGGCCCTCGAGGACTGCTTGGTGGACACGGACAGGGCGTGGAGCAGGTGCCAAGCTGAGGTGAAAGCACTGAGAGCGTGCCAAGAGGCGACAGCAGCTCTCGTAAACGCGGCGACGGACACGCTGCGATGAGTGGGCGGGAGAAGGTTCTCGCTTTATACAGGCGCATCATGCGCGCCGCAAAGAGTTTCCCCAGCGTCAAGCGAGATCGGATTATCGAAGACATCCGCGTCGAGTTCCGGGAAGGGAGCCGGCTGGTGGACGAGGCGAAGATCGACGAGCGGGTGCGGGTCGCCCAACGGTCGCTTCAAGAGCTAGAGAGTTACGTGGGGATGAGTCGAGGGGGCTCGGACTCGATTACGCATACGCTCCGTGGGTCTTGTGAGTAGTCACTCAATCATGAACGAAGTCGTAGTCAACGATGCAAACCGTAACCCGATGAATCGTGAAAGTGCCGCCGTGAGCATCCCCGGTTCTCAGTCGCTCATGTCCTCGGCCTCGATGGCGGCCTTGGCGGCCGCCTCCGCCTCGGCCAGCGCCTCCTTCTCGACCCGCTTGAACACCCTCCCCGTCTCGTCCGAAATGATGGCCACCTCGAGCTCGAACCCTTTCTCCCCGTCGTGCACCTGGTGCATGATCTTCGCTGCCGCAAACGTGGCCTCCTTGGTCGTCATCTCCGACAACTTGAGCTTGCTGAGCTCGTTCTTGGCCCCCTGCCTCCCCTTCCCGGTCGCGCACCCGAAATATTTGTGACACGTCCCGGCCGGGTCGATCATATACAGCTGCGGCCCCTTGTGGTCGTAGCACGCCAACATCGTACAAACGCCGAACGGCCGCACGTACCAATACAAATTGAAGACGTGGACGTAGCTCGCCACCCTGTCTGCCAGCACCGACCCGGGAATGGCGTCCCCGTACATGCTCTTGTAGTTCGATGCCTCCCCCTGCGCCCGGTCGATGATCGCACGCCCGTCCGCGCTCACACCCGCAATCACAGCCCCAGCGTGTTTATCGATCGGGAACGTCCTCCTGTTGGAGTTCTCCTCAAGGAGCTTGGACAGCTCGAGCTTCTCGGCCGCCAGCAGCACCCCGTCCTTGCAGCACATGCCCAGCACCGTGCCGCTCGCGTCGACCGCTTTCTGCGCGTACTCGGACTGGAACACGCGCCCGTCCGGAGAGAATGTGCTCACCGAGAGATCATACTACAGGCGAAAAAAAGGACGGATGTCTCAGGGTGAGGCTCAGGGACGAAGGAGAAGATGGATGGAGAAGAAGAGACGGGGTGCGGCCTCTGGGCCACCACCACCCACCGCGTCGGTGGCCGTATCAGAACGTACGCCTGTACCGATTCCCGACATTTCAGTTCTGTCGCCGAGCGGCAGTGCGGGAAGAGGGCTCGATTCTACGTTCTAAGGTGATCGCGAAGAATTTCGTCGGTCCCGCGTTCTCTCGACGACGGCGATTGATCTCGGTGCGGCGTTGACGGGCGGATAGACTCGAAGTATCGGATGCGTGCGTGCCGGATGACGGTGAAGAGAAATAAACGAGGTGTCTTAGAAAAACGAGGCTCGAGTCCTTTGAGCTCAGAAAAAAAACGGGCCAGTTGCTGCCGTCGTCGACCCGTCGACCCGATGCCCTGATGATCCATCCTCGACACGTATGCTGATCTGTCCTGTGGCGGCACAGCGGTGCCAGCTCCAGCTCCAGCTCCACGCCAGCAAGGGGGGGAGGGCCCCGGCCCCGGCAGCCCTCCCCGACCTCGGTCATCAGACGGAGCTCCTGCCTGGACTCGAGTCGGCGGTCAAGCTGCTTGCCAGCGTCGCGTATGCCTCGTTCACGTTCCGTCCCCGCGGCTGGTCGCTCGTCGGCGAGTGCCTCGACGTCCGCTCGAGCTCCATCCCGAACGCCGGCCGAGGCGTGTTTGCCACCGCCCACATCAAGCAGGGCACCGTTCTGGGCGCATACCCGGGCATACCGCGCACGGACGAAGAGATGACTGCCAAGTCGATGGTCGTGCCGATGTCCCGGAGCTACGTGTTCAACGTCCGCCCGGGTGTCATCCTCGACCCGACGGACCACACGGGTCTGCCCAGTCCGAGGCCGGTTCCCACCCGGCTATTCTGGCCGTTTGACGTCGACTGCACGCTGTCGTACGTCAACGAACCGAGTATCGACCTCGGCGTGGGGGTGAATGTCGTCGTGGAGGACGACCGGTCAGACCCCCGCGTTGGTCTGGTGTTCCTCGCCGACAGGGACATCGCCGCGGGCGAGGAGCTGTTCATCGACTACGGCGTCAGTTACGACCGGAGTAGCTACGTTAAAAAATAAAATCTTCATATTTAGGCTAGATCGCCTCGCATATCTGCACGTACTCGATCTTGAACGACTGCGGCTTGCGCAGCGTCTTGGCCACCTGCGCGCCGGTCGCCCCCGTCTGGTCCCCGCCGGCGCTCATCGCGAGCATGAGGTAGAACGGCTTATCGAACGGAGCCCCGGCCGGAACCTTTCCTGTATCGTTCGTGTACCAGTTCTTCGCGGTGTACACCTTCTTCGAGTCCTGGAAGAACTTCATCGAGCTGAGGGACCACTCCGTCGAGTAGGTGTGCGTGGACGTCGAACCCTTCATTGTGTCAACCTTGAACGTGCTGGCGGCCACGTTGGGAGACACCCCGCCGTACAGGATTCCCCCCGTGTACCCCTTCTCGGTGTTGACCCGCTGCGCGTTGATGATCGCGCCGCTCTGCGACCAGTCCCCGTAGTGCCCGGCGCCCAGCACGTTGGACGGCGATTCGTCCGGCAGCATCTGCACGAACGGCTTCAGTCCCGTCTTGCGGGGCATCTTCATCGTGACGTCCACGCGAATCTTTCCACTTTTCCCCGCGGGTGCCACCGCCACCTTCTTGTAGGTACGCACGGCCCCAGACGTGATCTTGCCCGTCTTCTTGTCCCGAAGAGCAATCAATTGGAGCTCTCCCTTCTTCACGAGGACGTTCTTGGAGCTCTTCGTGTAGGTTTGGAGCTCCCCGTTGCCCCACCCGGGGATCCCGTACTCCGTCCCGTCGCCCTCCAGGTACGACCACGCGTTCTTGTCCAGCTTGTCGAACTTGAACTCGTCGTTCCACAGAAGCTTCCACCCGGGTCCACACGGCGACTCGGCCGTGGCGGCCGCAAACGCCGACACCAACTCGCCGTCGTCGTCGACGCCGTCGTCGTCGCCGACAGACGCCGGCTCGACGGACGCATAAATGTCCTCCTGGACCAGGATGCCGCTCGTGTCTCCGGCGTTGGCGATCGGAGCCACGCGGGAGACCGTGCGGCGCTTCAGCGAGCGAGACGCCGCGACGGCCGGGTCGAACGAGGACACGTCGTCGCCGTTCAACGCGTTGGCATTGGCAGAGCCGGCAGCCAAGAGCGCGGCCAGCGCGAGGTTGTAGACGAGCATGGTACGTATGAAAGACGCTCGTAGATGGGTCGAGCGAGACGGGACCGGCCTGGTTGGCGACTGGCTGTAAATTTCAAGACCGAATCTTGCGGGACAGATCGACGCGAGTACGTTTACGGTCGGACGTCGGCGTGGATAATCGGTATGAATTGAACTCCAAGTGATACGTACGAGGGGACAATGCGAGGGATACGCTCGTATTCATATGACAGCAAACGACGCGCTCTGTGCGGGTTGACCAAGACACGAATGCGGCCGGGGTGGTGGCAAATGGCGTCGTCCGGGACGCGGATCCTACCTACCCACTTCGACTTCGACGTCGAGATCGTTACAAGCAAGGAGGAGTATATACGTTTGCGTGCATTCGTCCCAATCACGACAACGCGTCCTCTTCGTCCTCTTTCTCCCCTTGCGCCTCGAGCTTTTGCTTTTTCCAGCGGTGCGCCGCCTCGAGGATTTTGAGGTTGGGCGCCGCTGCCCGCTCGTCCGGGAAGACGTAATCGTAGTATTCCTCCATGCCGCCAGTCTCCGTTCCGTCGTCCAGCAGGATCGGCCGCTTGCGCTTGACCTTCTTCGGGAGCTTCTTCTCCACCGCCCCGACGGCGTCCTTGCTCCCAAAGCCGTCGCGGAGCGCCTCCTTCTCGAACTTCCGCCAGGCCTCCAGCAGCATGACGGCCTCCTCTTTGGCGTCCACCTGCAGCTTACGCAGCGATGTCAGTCCCCTGTCGTAGACCTCGCGCGCCCTGGCCACGCGGTCCACCTGCCGGACCGGCGTGCCGTCCTCGGCAAACTCCTCGATGTCCTCCTGGCGCATCTCCTCGATCGTGGCGGCGTCTTCTCCCTCTTGTTCGGCCGCCAGGATCGTCAGCGCCATGCTCTCCATCTTGGCGTACGACATCCACACCTTGACGTGCTGCGTCTTCTCCAACAGGCGCTCGTAGAGTCCGCGCGCGTTTGCCCTGCTGCCCTCGGCAATCTCGTGGTCGATGTACGCCTTCCACATGGCCTCCGGCATGTCGAGCTCTTCTTGAGAGATGGCAATCTCGTAAAGCGCCCGGGCCCGCTCCGTCTCCCCGAGCGCCGTCTCGAGCTCGGCCCACTGCCCCCACGCCGCGGCCGATGCCGGGTTGAACTCCAGAAACTTCTCGTAGAGTGTCCTGCAACGGTCGATGTTCCCCAGGGACAGTTCCATCTCGATGTAGCTCCGGAAAAGCTTATCCTTCGGACACATCCCGATGGCCATCCCGAAGATCTTCCTCGCCGCGTCGAGTCGGCGCTGCCGGACCTCAAACTGGGCCGCCAGCACCCACACCTTGGCAAACGTGAAGGTCGCGTGCGGGATCAGCTTGAGACACGTCCGGTATACTTCTCTCGTCCTCTCTGCGTCTCCGGCGACCAGCTCCTCGAACAGCGCGTACTTGATCCACAAGTACACGTACCGCTGCCAGAAGCGCTTTTCCGCGACCGGCGGCACCGCCGCCACGGCCATCTCGTAGGCGTTGCGCACCTTCGAGTAGTCAATGTCGCTTCCCATCGCCGCGCGCGAGCGATCGCTCTTCGAGGCGGCGGCCGCCTCCTCCTCGAGCCGCGTCAGGTCGAACCACAGGTCGTAGTTCCTCGGGTCCTCCTTCAGCCCGCGCTCGTACTCTTCCCGCCGCTTGGCGAAGATCGCATCCTCGATCCCGTCTCGGTCGCCGCGCTGCCTCTGGAACGCCAAATACTGCCGCTGCGCCACCGCCGCCTGCTCCCCCTCGAACGCCTCCATCGCGAACTTGTAGATCGCCGTCGCCCGCTCCCCCTCCCCGAGCATCTCCTCAAACTCCGCGAACTTCATATACAGGTCCGCCGTCACATCGTCCGCGCTCAGCTCCTCCAGCGCACGCTCATATACCGTCCTTGCCATGTTCGGGTTGCCGTTCTGCATCTCGAACTTGGCGTACCGCACGTACGACTTGACCGTCGGGATGCACCGCACGTACTGCTCGTAGACCTCCCGCGCGCGCTCCACCTCACCGTATCGCATCTCCATCTTGATATAGGCCGCCCAGCCGTGGTGGTCGGGCTCCCACTGCATCCATCGCTGGTACACCTGCCGCGCGCCAGCCACGTTGCCCAGCATCTCCTCCATGTGGATGTATTTCTGCCACAGCTGGTCTATCCGCGGCAGAATGGTCACCGCACGGTCCCACACGTTCCTCGCGTGGTTCACAAACCGCCCTTTCATCTCCATCTCTGCGTATCTGACCCAGAAATTCACGTTCCGACTGTCCATCTCGAGCGCCCGCTCCCAGATGGACCGGGCCCGACGAAAGTCGTTCTGAGACGCCTCCCAGGCCGCGTACTTGAGCCAGACCCCGGCGTTCCAAGTCCCCACACGTCGAATGTTGTCCTCAAACTCCTTGCGTTTGGATTGGCGGTACTCGGCCAGCTCCTCTGGGTCGGTCAGCTTGAGCTCCGGCGCCTTGAAGGTCGGCTGGACCAGCGTCTGTGCCTCCCGCATGAGCTGCTCCACCGTGATCTGCGTGGCCGCCGGGGCCTTGTTCTTGATCGGGATTGGCTTTGTGTTCGACATCGTGGTGGACGCGGCGTGGGAAAATTCGTGGGATTCGTTCGAATGCAGACTGGATTCGAGTCACGTATGGCGAGCAGAGGTGCTGCTCAGAGAGACGCCGCGCGCTGAACACGACGACGTATGTTTCGTGTGTGTGACCGTGGCGCACGTATTTATTTGTATTGAGGTCGTCGTCGTCGTCGTCGTCGACGGCAAGGCGTCTGCAGCGAAACGGTTTGCATGCAGTGCAGCTCGGCGACCTGAACCGTGAAGCAGCACGGTGGCGTCGGCTGAGCGCATGCACGCGCGCAGCACGCGAGATCGAAGGTCGTACGTCGTGCGATCGCTTCCCTCGCACGGCTGCGATGCCTGCTCGGCGGCGTGCCCCGACGAGCGGGGTCCCGGACGAGCGGGGCCCCGGACGAGCATACCTCGGAGAGCATCAAACCTCCCTCGATGGATGCGGCCACGTCACACATTTTTTTTCAGTCAACGGTGTCGACGATGACCTCGTCGTCGCCGCCCGGGTTGGGAGACGGCGCCAACGCGGGGTACAGAAAACTCACGATGCAGAATCAATATAACGCATTGTTCAATGACCCCGCGTACCGGTCGATCCGCGAAAAACTCTCGACGTTGCGGCGATCAACCCGACGACCCGCTCCAGACGCCGGTCCTCCGCCCAAGGCGTCCTTCATCGACGTCTCGTCCACCGGCATGCGCCTCGCCTACTATGACTACGGATCGTCCTGTTCGTCGTCGTCGCCGTCGCCGTCGTCGTCGCCAGCCTCGCCCTCCTCCAACGTGATTCTGCTGCTCCACGACGTGGGCACCTCGGCGGCGGTCTGGCACGAGGTCGCAACCGCCCTGGCGGAGACCGGGGCGTATCGCGTGATTTGCTTGGATAGCCGAGGTCACGGTCAGTCGACGTGGGGGTGTGACGGGTCGAGTTACGGGATCGACGCGCTGGCGAAGGACGTCCACGGGTTCATCGTGGAAAAGGGGCTGTATGTGCGGCCGGTGTGCGTGTTTGGGGTGGGCATGGGCGGTATGGTGGGGCTTACGTTGGCCGATATGGGTGGTAGGAAATTGGTGGGGGCCGTCGGCGTCGTGGAAGGCGGCGTGGTGGTTCGGGACGGTGGGAGCGATAAGGGAACTCGTGACGACGGCGATGTGCCGACGACCCAACCGTGGGTCGGTACATCGCTGTTGGGGCCTTCCGACGTGTCGGGGTCTGGTATGCATGTCGGCGCGTTGGCCGGGTGGTTGATGAGTCCGCTGAGCGGGGTGGGACCCCGGGTCGTGCGGGAGGCGACGAGGTTGGTAGAAGGAAACGGAAAGGGGGAGGATCTCGATGCAATGCTCGAGTATGCGACGGGGGACGAGACCCGGTGTATCCAGTTGGCGCGCGCGTTGCTGCGGGAAGGCCGGGGCGCCGCGTCTCCGTCTGCAACAGTCCTGCGGGCAGACCCGGCGTTTGCGCTGCAGTTCTCCACCGAGCAACTCGAGCAGACGATGGGGCGACGACTCGACATGCACGTGCTGTTCATGTTCGGAGCGCATTCGATGATGTGGTCGCGGCAGGATGTCTGCGCGCTCTCGAGCCTGTGCACAAACGCGGCGAGCGTGACGGTCGAAGAGCTTCCCGACAAATCGAGCCGGTTCGTGCGGGACGACCCGGAAGATACGGCAGACGCGCTGTTGGAATATGTCGTGTATTCGGCGACGGGGTGTTTCGACGTGGGCAGCGACGTGCGGACGCCCGAAGACCTGGGACTGCGGCCGCTGGACGAGTTTGACACGCTGGAGGCGGCGCAGAAAGCGCTGGGTCCGAGAAAGGTGCCGACACGGGGAGCCATCGAAGAGGCTCTTCGAGCGTTGCGAGTGGCCGAAGGGCGGGACGCCGACGCCCTGAGCAGCGACGAGGAGACGGACGGGCGCGAAGGGACGGGCGCGGGGACGGGGAGCGCGACGGGGCTCTGCCAGGACGACAAGAACTACTTTGGATTCGTCGGGTGATGCATACGTATATATATATTTATGTAGATGTGTATCATATCGATCATAGATCCGTCGCCCACGCCGGGCAGGGAGCCACAAACGTCCGGCCGCAGATCGTGTACTGCCTGGCGAACGAGCGAAGCGCGTAGCGCGAGTGAGAGCGTCGGGGCGAGCGAGGAGCGAGATGACGTCGTTCGAGGTCAATACCCACCGGGCGTGAAGCCACAGCGGCGTCCAGTCGACGGGGTAGTCCCTCGCGACGTAGTACGGGCAATGCGGGCAAGAGGCATCGATGAGCTCTTCGGGAACCTTTGCGTCGACCTTGATCGACGTCGATCCGTTGAGAAAAGCTTCTTTGGTGTCTGGAGACGGCTCGTCTAGCCGCCGGTGGAGGCCGAGGCTCCTCGCAATATCGCCCGTGTTGCGGTGCCCGTCGATCGTGCCGCCATAGGACTCATCGTTGGCGATGGGGTGGCCGATGTGCGCCAGGTGGGCACGGATCTGGTGCGTTCTCCCGGTGACCGGCTGGCACTCGACGAGGCTCGTCTTGCCGTCCTTCGAGTGTCCGAGCAGCCTCACGAGCGTACGCGCCGGCCGAAATATCCGCTGCTCCTGGTGCTTTGCCGCCTTTTCGTGGTACAACGCGACGCGTTCGTGCTTGGGCAGCTTGTCCTTTTTCACCCGCTTGGTCTTCCGGTGGTGTTGGTGCTTGGATGCACTCGCCTCTGCGGCGTCTGCGGCGTCTGCGGCGTCTGCAGGCTCGGTCCCGGTCCCGCTCCCGGTCTCGTCATGGTCCTCCTCGTTGCCTTGCGAGGCTTTGAGTTGCTTCCGGCGCCCTTCGGGCGCTTTCAAAGGCTCGTCGGCCGCGATGATGTCCACGCCCTCGATGCCGATGAGTGCCTTGCCCTGGCCGAAGTCGTAGTACAGCGGGGCGTCCACGTCAAACGCCTCCTGTTCGACCTTCCCGAGCACTCGAGCGATGTACAATTTCTTTGTCTCTCCAGACGTAATCGCGTACAGCACGTTCCTTGCCGCCGCCTTGTTTTTGGTGCAGATGAGCACCCCGGACACCGGCCTGTCCAGCCGGTGTGCAGGCGAAACACGCGCCAGTCCCGGCCACCCGGCCTCGATCAACCCCATGACGGTATTCTTCCGGTACTGTCCGCCGCTATGCACCGGCATACCCGCCGGCTTGCAGACGACGAAGTAGTCGTCGTCCTCCTCGATGAGCTCCACCTTTGCATTTGGCACGGGCGGCTCGTGCCTGTGCACCAGATGCCGTATCCGGACCCCTTCGGACAGCGGCGTCGTGAACTCGTACGTGACTTTCTTCCTGACCGGACCCTCGATCCTCAGCCGACCGTCTCGAAACGCCTGCTCGTAGTACTCCCTGCTCCGTGACGAAAACTCCTTGCAGAAGATGTCGACGACGGACCTGCCTGCCTGGCGGCGCTTCACAGAGCAGCAAAAGTCAAAGTAATAGGGCTTGACCTGTCATGAGGAGACGCGAGACAAGAGGAGGGAACAGAGGCGTGAGAGACGTGGGAGACGTGGGAGACGTGGGAGACTGTGCGGACCCGCCTGCCCGAGCGGGACGACGACATGCCGTTGACGAATTGAGACGTGGGGTTTGTTGTACACGAAACGTACGAGACGCGCAGGCCCGACGATCTCGAAGTCATCTTCCTTGGCCCTTGAATGCTCGTCTTCTGCCCGCAAATCGCTCATTTTGTTGTTTTACTCAGATTTCTACGTTCAAGTGGGCTTGCTTTCTCTTCTCTCTTCGTTTAATCGAACGTGGTCTTCTTTCCGCTCCCGCCGGCGGACGCGTCGATCGACATCCTGGGCTTGAAGCTGCCGCCTCCACGACCACGGCCACCGTCCCTGCCGCCACGGCCACGGCCACCGTCCCTGCCGCCGCGGCCACGGCCACCGCCCCTGCCGCCGTCCCTGCCGCCGCGACCGCCACGGCCGCCCCGGCCACCGCGGCCACCCCTTCCACCGTACCCACTGCCGCCGCTCTCGTACCCACTACCATACCCGCTGCCATACCCGCTACCATAGCCTCCGCCCCCTCCAGAGCGCTGGGGCGCCCCAGGGTTGGGGTCGATCTTGAGCCAGCCTCCGGCAGCCTCCTGGCCGTTGAGCTCACATGCGGCCTCTTTCTCCTCGGCCGACGCAAACTCGACGTATCCGATGCCCTTGAGGTCTCCCGTCTCCCTGTCGGACGGCAGGCGCACGTTGCTGACGGTTCCGTACTGGGCAAAGGCCTCGGTGAGCTGCCTCCTGACCTCCTCCTCGCCCAGGTACTTGTCAAAGCCCTTGACGAATAGTGTTGACCCGTTGTCCGACTGGACCGGCGTGCCTGTCAGTGACGATGGTGCGTATCGACTCGGTAGAGTGAGCGACGACGAGCGTATGGGTATGGTGGTGACATTCGCTGGGTAAGCCCGAAAGGGTCATGGCACCGACGGCGCGTCCCTACGAGAATGGAATCAGCGTTTGGTCCTCCCAGGAGACCGAAGCCTACGACCGGGGTCCTCTTTATGCGGTGTTTCTGAAGGGCTATATACCAATTGGATCGCCTGAGGCGGCGCGGTATCCCACACAGAAAAGAAGAGCGCGCGGCAACACGCGCTCGAACTTCCACCAGAGAGAGGAGGGAGGGTTGGGAGGGTTGGGAGGGATAGGGGGCCAACCGCAAAACAGAATGGAACGCCGGCCAACAGAGCCGACACGGCGCGAACAAACATGAAAGACGTACGCTGTTGCCTCTCGGTGGTGGTCTCGATGTAGACGTCCCTATCACCGATGTACTCACCACTCTTGGCGATGGCCGCGGCGGCGGCCTCGACCGTCTCGAACTCGACGTGCCCGAATCCCTTGGGCCTTCCGTCATGGTCGATCGCCAGCCTCACCTGGTAAATCGGCAATCCATCGAAGAACGTATAGATATCGTCATCACTGGCAGACCACGGCAGGTTCTTCATGAACACCGTCTTGCTGCCGTTGGCCGCGCCGACATCGACGTTGTCGGGGACGGAGGAGGCGCCCTTGCCCTTCTTGACGACCACGTCGTCGTCGCCGTCGCCGGCGTCGTCGTCTGCCTTGCGCTTCGACTTCGACTTCTTCGGGGCCTCTTCCTCAGACTCGGAGGAGGACGAGTCCGAGTCGGATGAGGACGAATCAGACGAATCGTCCGAGCTCGAAGACTTGGCCTCCTTCTTCTTGTCGCTGTCCGAGTCCGACGAGCTCGAGTCGGAGGAAGACGAATCGTCCGAGCTCGAAGACTTGGCCTTCTTCGCAGCCGGCTTCTCCTCCTTCTTGTCGCTCTCCGAGTCGCTGTCCGAATCCGACGAGCTCGAGTCCGAGTCGCTGGACGACGACGAGCTCGAGTCGGACTTCTTCTTCGGCTCGGGCGCCGCCTTGCCGCTATCGCTGTCGCTATCGCTGTCAGAAGACGCGTCGGACGAGGAGCTGTCGCTCGACGAGGAGGACGAGCTCGAGTCCTACAGAAAGAGGGGAGAGAGTTGCATAGCGTCGTGTGTGAGACGAGGGCGCTCGTCGCTCGTGCTGGCACGTGAACCGTGTCATATACAGGCCATGCCGTCCATCCACGGCCACGGCCACGGCCACGGAGGGAGCGCGACCGCAGCAAGCGAGAGAGAGAACAGGAAACACGGAGCCGGCTGCATGCTCCGGTTCTCGTCATGCAGGCACGATTCCGCGACGTACGTCTGACGATGAGCTGGAACTCGACGTCTCCTGCTTCTTCTTCTTCTTATCCTTCGCCTCGGCGGCCTTGGCCGCCTTTGCAGCGGCGAGCTTGCTCTCCTTCACAGGTTTCGTCTTGCCCATCTTGGTCGGTTCGGCTGTTTGGTCTCCCTACAGTCGCTCGATCGATCTCACCTCACGCGACGACGGTTGCTACGTTGATTGATCACTCGTTGAGAAACGCAGCGAACAAAAATGTGTCCGGGTCGAGTCCACGAGGAGGAAGTGAAGGAAGAAGAGAAGAGAAGAAGATCTGTCTAGACAGAAAGACCCATCGCATGACAGGTGGTACGTCGTACGTACGTTTAAAGAATGTTACACATGACAATGCCACCGCCCATCGCATCACCTGCCCATCTCTGCGTCCCGCTTCGCCTGCCTGGCCCTGTACGCGGTCTGAATGACCGAGTTCACGACCTCTGCCGGCTGCTGGTTCGGGTTGGGCACCTGCAGCGCCCAGGTGTTGTACTCCAGGCTGCCGTTCGGCAGGTTGGTCTGGAACCATGGGTGCTTTTGGACCTGGCTGAGGCTGAGCCTCTCGTTGGGATCCTTCACCAACAGCTTTCTCAGCAGGTCCTTGGCCTCCTCGGAGATGGGTGGTCTTTCCGGGATGACGTAATCCACCTTCAAAATCCTCATGAGCACCTTGTTGGTCCTCTCGTGCGGCCTGAGGTTCTTATCCTCCGGCCTCTCGAACGGGTACCGGGCGAACATCATCGTGTAGAGCATGACCCCAGCCGACCACACGTCCGCCATCTTGCCGTCGTATCCCGTCGCATCCTTGCTCTCGATGACCTCCGGTGCCGTATATCCCGGTGTACCGACCTTGCTCCGCGTGATCGAGTCCAGCTGGTCGTGTTTGGCGTAGCCAAAGTCACACATCTTCAGGAGCGGCTTTTTGTCCTTCTGGAGCACCAACAGCGTGTTTTCGAGTTTGATATCACGGTTGCAAACACCCTTCCGGTGGCAGTAGTCCATGCCGAGGACGAGCTGCTGGAAGAACCAGCGGGCCTCTGCCTCTGGCAGGCCCCGCCTCGTGACGACGTGGTTGAACATGTCGCCGTTCGGGACGTACTCCATCACGATCGCCAGGTAATCGCCCGCCTGAAAGACCTCCTTCAGCTGGACGATGTGCGGATGCAGCAGCTGCTGGTGGTTCATGATCTCCCGTTGGCTGCAAGAAGACGTAAAGGGGGACGAGCGTGAGCGGGATTTCCTTGCGAGACGACCACGCGACCGCACGGCTGCGCCGGGGGGATCCCAGTCAAAGCTACTCGCTCCTGGTCACTCGTACGGGGCGGGTGGGCGAGTCTATGGCGTCCACGGACGGGACAGGGACCGAATCGAAGAAATCTTCAGTCGAGACGCGAATTGCCGCCCCTCGCGTACCTGTGCTTGAGATCCTTCTCCGTGGACACCTCCACGAACTTGATTGCCACCTCCTCATTGGTCTGCTTGTTCTTGGCGAGGACGACGTATCCAAAGCTGCCGCTATTGATGAATCGGACTTGCTCGTATACAGGGTGTCCCGCCAGGGGATCTTTCTCGGGTTCCTTGGCCGGCATAGGTCTCGATTCGTGTTGTGTGTGCGGTTGTGGATGGAGGAGGCTTGTTGGAATTTCAACTTGGCCAAGAATCTCTTGGAATGGAACGGGGGGGGGAAGGGAAACCCCTGATCACCCTCACGTGACATCATGTAGTAGATGAGACCGTGCGTACGATACCTAGACCCGCTTCACCCCGTGCCTCTCCCACCCCTTGACCACGAGCGCCTCGCTATACGCGGTGTTCTTCCAGCTGTCCCTCGCCATGAACCGGTCCATGTACGCCTTGACGTTCTCGTACTCCCCGGCCCCCATCTCCCAACCCCTGAACTCCTTGCACGCCACCTTCATATGATACAGCCTCGGCATCACCAGGAAATCCGTCTGGCACACACTGTCTCCGCCGATGTACTGCTTGCCGTCCAGGAACGCGTCAAGCTCTGCCAGCACTTCCCGCAGCTTGGCCTCCTTCTCCTTGCTATCCTTCGAGTCCTTGCCCCCCTCGGCGTTCAAAAAGCCCTTGAACGCACCGAGCAAACTTCCCGCCACGTCTGGGCTCCCGGCGACCGTCCCGACGCTCGGCTCTGGGAACTCCTTCTCCAACAGATCCGACACGACGTCAGACCCGACCGTCCACGCGCCCGTCGCCAGATCCTTCAGCACCGGCACGGTCCCGTCGGGGTTGATGTCCAGCAGCCACTGCGGCTTGTTGTCCAGGTCGACGTACGTGCGGGTGTACGGCACCTTCTTCTCCTCGATGGCCAGCAGGGCGCGGTGCGAGAAGGGGCAGTCGGCGAGCACCGTGAGTCCGCTGGCCGGGTCGCCCTTGACGACCATCTCATACTTGGGCGCCGCAGCGGCGCAGGTGGTGAGGCAGTTCCCCATCGCGACGCGGGCGGTGTGGGTGGCGGGCCTGTTCTTCTGGAAGATTGGGGAGGAGGATTTCTGCAGAGCGCTTCGGACGGACGTGGCGCGCAGCATTGATGGTGACAGCTCGTGTTCGGTGAGGTCCTGACGTGGAGGTGAGGTCCTGACGACGACGAAGGAATCGTTTTGAATTGCAATCCGAGTACTCGGACCACCCCAATTGGGGTGGTCCGAGTTTCGTGGTCGGGAACAGGGACAAAATACCGAGCTCAGTCCGGCACTCTTTTTGTTGCCTGAGAGAGTTCCTGCCCGCCTCTCTCTCGTAACGAACTCGCAAGCAAGAGTCACGCGTGTCTGGTCGGCGAGTTCGTGTACGAATTCGAACTCCCAAATCACGTGCCAGCGTTCGTCTCGCGCTGGTTATCCGGCCCGGTCATCTCGTTGATACAGAGGAGTGAATACCATGTCTGGTGAGCCGCAAGCTGCGGAGCCGGCGGCGGCCGGACAGACGACGG
>JACLAB010012342.1_pt1 | contig 16187 bp, 11 predicted proteins | sample 8027921 | NCBI WGS metagenome assembly JACLAB01 (sample SAMN15725117, study PRJNA655200) | protist metagenome | isolation source: fluorescence activated cell sorting (FACS) single amplified genomes of... | place: USA: West Boothbay Harbor, Gulf of Maine | collected 2000-07-19 | reverse complement strand
GAGAATGGTGAGTTTCGCGAGAAGGTCCGCGCCAGTCACATTTTCGCCGTAGTACTTCGCGAGTACCTGATACACTGAACGCTTCTCGCTTTCTTTTGGAGCATATCTTTCCATGATAACATCGTGAGCGACTTGGTCTTCGACTTGAATTGTTCCCATCGCTACGCTCGCGAATCCGCCGTCCGCATCGCCTTTGATAATGAAGCGCACCGACCAAAGCAATCTCGGAACCGTGTCTCGCATGAGATCATGGATGGATACACTCGATCGGTTATTGGCTTGAATGATTCGTGCGATGTCTTCTTGTCTGAGACAGTTGCAACCACACGCGATTGCTGGGAGAACGAGGGCGAGTAACTGTTTGGGCACGAACTTTTCGACACCGTCCAACAAATGGTGATAATATCCACGCTCATCGTCTGGTAGCTTACTAAGGACCGTCGCGAACATGTCATCGTAAGGATCTTCCATAGCGATTCTGGCACACGTCAACTGCATCCCACGCAAATTCCCAGTGCACGTTTTATCCATAATTTGCATCGTCATGGTGTTCGTGAGCTGAATGCCAAGAGGCCGCAGGTATCTCTGTGTGTACGCGCGCCTCTCTTCGAACTTGAGTGTGTCGAGCACGTATGCATTTTTGAGCGCCTTCGGACAGGACGCCCCAAGCGCTACGTGTTGAATTTTGGTCATTCTGTAACGATACGAGTTGATAAGATTGTACTCGAGCGTGGGCATTCTTCGCTCGTCATTCTTCGCCGATTCATTCTCAAACTCTTGCTTGCGATCGATTCGATGGACGCCCAAAAACAGCTGCACGCCGATCGGGAGTTCAAACTCATTAGGCAGCCAAGCCGAGCCACTTTGATTGTCGACAAGGTGCAACGCATCGATGAAAATGAGCACGCGACCGCTCATTCGCGTGATGCGGTTGAACATACGCAGCATGAGCGCGCGCACTTGTTCCAACGAAGCTGGAACGTGATCATCGAATCCTAGCTTGACTTTCATTTGCTGGACAATATTTCGGAGAACTTGTGTCGGCGTCGGGCTTTTCCTTCCTTCTGCTGCTCCGTAGTCGCTGATGATAGTTACGCTTCTGACCGCGGCGCCTGGGTCGGTGACGCCAAACATAAGACGCGCTACGCACGCCATGTGCTGCAACAAGCTCGTAGTTCCCATTCCTGGCATCCCTTGAACGACATTAACCGTAGGTTGACCGATTTTCAACGACTTGACGAGTCCCTTTTCTACGGCATGATGGTGAAAGTAAAACGGCAGCTTCTCGCTGAGCGACAGTTCGGGATCAGTACAAGTTCGCAGCAGCGCCGTGTCCTTTGCCACGTCGGGTGCGAACTCCGCCTCAATTTGCGCCCACACGTCTTCCAACACAGTGTATTCGAAATTGGCCAGACCGGTGGTCCGGGGCGGCGGTCGAATGTGGAAAAAGTTGTTTGTATCGGTGAGCTGCAGCGGTGGGTGGAACCGCGCAAAATATTGACTCACAGACACATCCGAGTGCGCATAGAGCGTAGACAGCAACGCGCCGATGCGTTCCTTGTGCACGGGATCTGTACTCATCAGGTAGTTGGTGAATTCTGGCTCTTTGAGCGCGACCAACTTTTCGTAGAGTGACTTGCTCGGATAGTACGCCAGCACGAGTTGTGCTCTTCTCGACTCTTTATACGCATGAGCGTCTTCTAATTGTCTGACTTCATCACCGGTTAAATGAGCGGTCGCCTCGGCGATTTCGTCCTTCGAGAGTATGTTCAAGTCTTCGTAAACTCGAAGGAGCTGCGCAATCTGGATCTCAATACGGCTGTAATCGTTCGGAGCGTGGCGTAACCACGACAATTCGTTCTCCTCTTCCTTCGACGCTTCAGATCTCATGTAATTCACGTACTCGCGTACCCGCACGCTCGAGTACCAATCGATTTCGTGCTTGGCGGACAACAGCACTACGAAAATTCCACCCGTTTTCACGGCGTGTAACAAAGACGCTAATGCCTGGCCAGGGCCAGCGTTAGGACAATCGTCTTTCAAGTCCACGTAAGTGATCCGTACTCTTCGCCCACGACACCGATGTTTCAGTCGAGGCAAAACTCTGTTGCGCAACGCGTTCCGTTCCTCGCTCGTTCCCGGCATCGACAATACGTGCAGTGTAATCTCGCGATAGCCATCGTTTCGAGTCTCACAGCGATCCTCTAATCCCACCTTCATCGGGAGCATTCGCTTATCCGGTATCGAGTGCGTGTCGCAAATATCTATATGATTCGAGTGTGCTAAAAAATGCCCCACACGAGCGCTTTGGAAAACGAGCGTCCCGCCCGCTCGAACCGTCCGCAGCAACGCTAGCAAGCTCTCACTCTGCAACGCCGGCGGAATCGCTACCACAATCGCCCCGACGGTACACGCCAGTCGTTTAAACCCCAGATCGTCGTGCGGCATGAACGCCACCTCCCGCATCTCCCATCCACTTTCTCTCAACTCTTGACAAATCGCGTCCGCCCTCGCCGTCGCTGCGTTCAGCTCCGTCACCGCTCGCCGCACCGCGCTCGCGCTCAATCCGCTTCTGTGTCCTCGCTCCGCCTTCAGCTTCATCACCGCATCCCTATCTTCCTTACTGGGTCTCAGCACGATTCCTCGTCGCCGGACGCGCTCGACGCTCTCGCTCGGCGCCTCGCCTTGCTTCCGCTTCCACTCGCTCGGATGCGGCCCCGCGTACGAGTACGGCGTCGCCGTCGTCGTCGCCGCGCCCGTGCGCAACCGCTCGGCCAGAGCGTCGGCCTCCACCGCGACGTCGGAATTTATCATCGACGCCACCAGGCGTTGGGTTTTCGTCTGCTTCTTTCGCGGCGTCGTCGGCGCCGCGTCGTCGTCGGCTTTGTCGAAGCCGCGGGGGACAGTCGACGAATCCGTCGCGTAGTCGCGCGACGGTGCGGTTTCATCGCGCGCGGATGCGACGGGACGACCGAGGAGCTTCATACTCGCGTGGTATCGCGCGTCGAGGAGATGGCGCGGACGCGCGCGCGCGCGAGTGAGGCCAATGCCGAGAACGATGTAACGGCCGTTACCTGTGGAAACGAACGCGCGCGGAAGCACCGCGCGAGACGACGCAAGGTTGGGGCGGGGCGGAGCGTGCGTAATATGGCGAATATAAGAAATTAACAAAGATTCGATCATAACTAATCTCACGCGAAAGGATAGTGATGTGGTGGGATAGAGCGAATAAATTCCTCGCGCCGTCGAGCGCTCGGAGCGAACGTCGAGCGAGAAATCGACGGAGCGACTACCAGCCACCGCCGTTTTCAATTAAGTTGGCGAAGAAATCAGCCGGGGCCTTGCCCTTGAGCTCGGCGCCAGCGTCCTTACCCGCATCCAACAACGACGCGGCGTCCCAGGCACCTTCGCGAGTGGTCTCGAGAACTTGCCTGCCGTCGAGGGAGGCGATCAAACCGCGGAACTGCATCTTACCGTCGACGAGGTGGCAGTGAGCGGCGATCGGGGTGCGGCAAGAGCCATCGAGAGCGGCCAAGAAAGAGCGCTCGCCTTCAACAGCCATGCGCGTGTCTTCGTGGTTAAGCTTGGCCAAGAACGCGAGCTGCTTGTCGTCGCCCGCGCGGCAGGTGATACCGATGGCGCCTTGTGCGACGGCCGGCAACATTTCTTCGGTGGGGATGATGACCTTGGCGTGTTGGGCCAAGTCCATGCGCTTCAAACCCGCGATCGCGAGCAAGGTGCAGTCAACAACTTCCTCCTTGAGCTTGCGAATGCGCGACTGCACGTTACCTCTAAAGTTCACGCACTTGAGCGTCGGAAACTTATACAAGAGCTGCGACTGGCGGCGAAGAGACGCCGTGCCGACGACCGCCCCTTCCGGCAATGCCGATAAGGAGTCATACTTCAAGCACAAGAACGCATCTCTGACATCTTCACGCGGCAACATGCACGGCAACACCATCCCTTCCGGCAAGTACGTCGGCACATCCTTCATCGAGTGCACGGCGATGTCGATGCGCCCGTCGAGCAAGGCGTCGTCGAGCTCGCGAGTGAACAAACCCTTACCCCCAATATCCGCCAACGGCTGGTCCAAAACCTTATCCCCGGTCGTCTTAATGATGCAAATCTCCAACGCGCCGTCCTCGGCGAGTTCCGGGAAGTTCTCCTTCAACAAATCGCGCGTCATGTACGCCTGCGCGAGCGCCAGCGGCGATCCTCGCGTACCAATCTTCACGATGGGCGCGTCCACCGCCGCTCTCACCACCATCGACGCCCGCGCCCGCGTCGCGCACTTGGTTTGCTTCCTCAACTGTCTAACATTCGTCGCCGTTCTCGACGAGATCGACGCGTGGCTCGTCACCGCGCTCATGTTCTTCGTTCCTGTCCCGGTCGATCGCGAGTGGATAGATAGGTCAGCTTTCGAGCGTTTCCACCGCGCCTTCGACGTCGCTCGCGCGCGCGTTCGCCCGCGACGCGTCGCCCGCGCGCGTCGATTCGAACGCGTACCGTCGCGTGCGCGTCGTTCGGACCGACGTCGTTCGCGTGCGTCGTGACGCGCGCGCGTGTGTCGCGTTATCGCCGACCGCCGGCCATCGGACCCTCGCGCGAGATCTCGGTATAAATCTCGTGTTCGGACGTTTGTGTCGTAATGAAGGGCTTTTCGCGGTATGAACGCGTCATCTCGCGCGTCGCGCGCGGGTGAGATCTTTTGCGTGCGGTTCACACACGCGGGTGTTTTGCCGCGCGCCCGACGTCGCGTCGCGTCGCGTCGACGCGCGCCGCACAGCGCGCGGTCGCGTCGACGCGCGCGCGCGCGACGCGATGACGCGCGCGGCGTCCGCGGCGTCGACGCGCGTCGCGATCGTCGTGCTCGCGCTGACGCTGTCGACGCGCGCGGCGGTCGGATTGGAGATTCGCGTGCGACGAGGCGAGACGGAGTGCGTCACCGAGCGCGTGCGAGAGGCGGACACGGCGATCACGGGGTCTTGGTTCGTCACGAAGGCGAGCAACACGGCGGCGCCGAGCGAGCGCGGGCCGCCGGGGTACGGGACGTACGATGATTACTATTATTGGGACGCGCACGAGGACGCGTTCGACGCGAGAGCGACGCTGGAGCGGGTGAAGGATGGTTCGGAGGAGGAGATTTATAACGCGTTGAAGAAGAGCGAGCACAGATTTGAGTACGTGGCGCGCGATGCGGGGACGCTGCGGACGTGCTTTACGAATTCGGGGTCGCGGGACGCGAGCGTGAGTTACAGCGCGTCGCTGGGCCATCGGTGGGATCACGAAAAGGCAAAGGCGCAACACATCGATCCGACGTACGAGCGGTTGAATAACGTCGAGTCGAGCGTCGGAACGCTGATGGAGGAGGTGAAGTATCACGAGCGGCGGGCGAAGAGGCACTTGCGAACGGCGAAATCGACGGACGCGCGCGTGGTGCGTTGGGCGCTGTGCGAAGCCGCCGTGATGATTTTGGCGAGCTATTACCAATTTTATTGCGTCAAGAAACTCTTCCAGACGCGAGATCGCCGCGGTGGATTCGCGCGCGTTTAAGGCGCGGTGCTGGTATGTAGCTATTCGTTGTATTAATAACAGAAAGAATGAAAAGAATTGTCGACTGTCTTCAAAAGCCGAACATGTTCAGCGCCTCGTCGATCGCCGCTTGGCCCTCGACCGGGGGCGTCGTCGAGCTAGATCGTGCGGTCGACGCGCGGAAAAGTCGTGCGCTCGTACTGCCTCCTGTCGCGGGTTTCTTCAGCTCCGCTTCAGCGGGTGTTGCGACTACAGGTTCTTTGCCTTTGCATCGCTTCTCGAGAATTTTCACGCGGAATTTCCCTCGCATCCCCCCACCGAGTTTACCGCTCGCTTGTAACAAAGTGCCGTGTTTCCAAAAGTGCGCGACTACGTGGTCGTCGTCGATCTCTTGTAAAACGTAGTTGCCGGAAAACTCGCGAAGGGACGACTTCACACCGGCGACGCCGACGGCAATGTCGGTGAAACTCATCGCCAACTCTTCGTACTCGCCTTTGGAGAAGTGTTTTGTGTACCCATCAAAGTACTCCGTCGCCTCTTCGGGGCGCGTTTTCGAAGCCAACGTCCCTTTGGTCGGGGCGGAGTCCAAGTCCACGAGTATGGCATCGCTCAGACGAAGCGAAGGGAGCACGCCGCCTTTGTTGCCGCCCGCAAAAAAATCAATGTGTCTCTTAGGATCTGCGCCAAAGCTCGCCGACGTGATGCCGTACAGCTCTGCGACGACGTGACACAACTCACGCATTTCCCGATTCATCGGTTCCATGGACACTCGTCGCTTGCTTTTACCGGTCACTATATCCTCGAGAGTAGCCTCGAGTCGCTTGACCAAGTCGGGATGTTTACGCGCCAACTCGAGTTGAGCGCGCGTGAACGCACTCGCGCTCGAATCAGCGAACATGCTTGGTCGCTCATCAGGTTTTGCGACACCGAACGCATCAGCTAGTTTGTTACGCCGCGCCGTCGCTTCATCGATCGGCGCGGCCGACGCCGCGCGCGTCGACGGTTCGTCCTTCTCGGCCGTCGACGTCGAGGTCTTCTTGGCAAATATTGTCGCCGCCGTGCTGCGCGGGATCGCCTTGAATCGATCGGCGGCACTCGCCTTCGGCGCGAACGTACCCCAACTCGGCGTCGACCGAGACGAGCCAGCACCGAGCGTGGGAAACGCGTCGCCGCGGGACGCATCCGGCACCGCCACCGGGGGAACCCAGTTCCCGGACCCACCGCCGCGAGACCGCGCTCCCGGAAGCTCGGGAAAGTCATTACCTCTATTCTCTATATGACTTGGTCGACTCCATCCCCCCCATGAAGCCAAGCTCCCGTGATCCTGCGGCCTCGGCCCGCGCGCGTCCGCGCCTCGGCCGTCCGCTAAAGACACGTCGCGCAGCATGGACACGTCGTCGTCCACGAGCGCGAACCTACCGTCCGATTGCAGCTCAGCGAGCGCATCTGAGATCGACGTCGATCGAGGCACCGTCGAAGACGCGCGATTACCGCCGAGCGAGTGTTCATCTCGCCTTCGTCGACCGTCCGCGCCGCCGCCCCCGCGCCCTCGCTCGGCGGACGCCCTTTCGCGAAGCGAAGTAAACATCGTCTGCGCCAGCGTCGTTCGCAGCTCGTCCCGCTCGCGCCGCATGTTCAACCGCTGTTCCTCGCTCCTTCTCTCCGCGTTCAGCTCCGCCTCTCGCTTTTCCTTCGCCGCCGCGTTGAACGCCTTCTCCACGCCGAAACGCTTCAGCTTCCACTTCGCCAGGTACGCGTCCAGCGCCCGACACTGCCCCTGATCCATCGCCTCCCGCGTCAGCGGATTCTCAAAGCACTTCGACCGCGTGACGTACTCCGCCAGCACCGCCCCGTCGAACATGTGTCCCCGTCGCGCGTCCCTCGTCGTCTCGCCGCCGCGCTCGCCCTCCGCGCCCTCCATCTCGAACGGCGCGTACGCCATCCCTCGCAGCGGTTCCAGCGTGATCGGATCGCACGCCTCGTCGTCCAGCGTCTTCCACCACGCGCCGTCGCTCTCCGCGCTCGCGCCCGGCGCCCGCGCGCGTCGCTCGCGCGCGCTGAACCTCCCGCCCGACGCGTGCGTGTTCCGCGTCCCCGCGCCCGACCCGCGCGCGCGGCGCCTCGGCGCCTCCCGCGGCGCGCCCGCGTCCGCGCCGTCGCGCGCCGCGACGCGCGCCGCGTCGTCGTCCATCGCGCGCGCGACGAGTGACGACCGACGACCGACGACCGAACGAATCGTCGTCGATGATTCGTCATTCGTCGACGCGCGCGCCGTCGTCGCGCGCGCGCCGTCGTCGCGCGCGCCGTCGTCGCGCCGATCGCGCGTCGACCGCCCGCGCGCCGCGCCGACGCGTCGAACGCGCGCGACGCGATGCCGACGCGACGGAATTCGTCGGCGACGATCGATCGCGCGCCGACCGTCGACGCGAACGGGATGACGTTCGCGCGCGCGGACGCGGACGAGCTCAAGAGTTTGCTCGCGAGCGGGACGAAGCCGGAGGGCGGGACGCGCGCGCGGTCGAAGCTGGGAACGGTGCGCGATCGAATTCGCGAATTCGATGCGACGCGTCGTTGGTGTTGAGAGGAGGAGGACTGACGGAGCGAACGAACGCGCGCAGAGCTCGAAGACGGCGACGGACGTGGCGAGGATGGAGGCGCGGGAGGAGGAGGCGATGCGGGCGAGGATGCTCGAGCGACAGCCGTCGCTGCGGTCGATCAAGACGAAAGTGGAGGAGCCGGGGCGAGACGCGACGGGCGAGAAGCGCGCGAACGAGGGCGCGCAGGCGAGCGGGAGCGCGCGGTATAGGGCGAACGGAGGTCGCGCGATGGGTCGGGGCGTGAACTTTGATAAGGATGGGAACACGCCGAGGAGCGGAGGCGATGGGGAGATGCTCGGGTCGATCGACAGCGGGACGCCAAACTTTTTCCGAGACGCGAAGGCGCTCAAGGACGACGCCGCGGGAGGAAGAGGCGCGCACGCGGGGTACACCGCGTACGCGACGGTGGTCGGAGATACGCCGGGGGCGACGGACTCGACGTACTTTAACAACACCGAACTCGCAGATTTGTTGATGATCGTGCACGGGCGACAAAACGGCGACAACGAGACGCCGCGCACGGCGAAGGCTTTGAATACGCCGACGCTGGCGGAGGTGAACATGCTGTCCACGGCGCCGATGGATTACTGGGAACGACGAAGCGTGGACATGCGAGAGATGAGCCCAGAAATCTCAATCGAAGGTGATGAGGAATACGTGGGTAAAAAGCGTAAAAGCCATAACAAGAGGCCCAAGTCTGAAACGAAGCCTAAACGTTTCTCGCCTGAACTAACGAGGGAAGAGTTGGCCATACGCAAGATGAAGGCGTTCTCCACGCGCGGCAGCACCTTGCGTACGGTTGAGGATGAAGATCTCGTACGAACGCTCGTTGACGTGAATGGTCATCCGCTGTCGCAAGAGATGAAAAACCTATGTCTAGAGTACAACGTGAAGACGACGGAACTAAACGAACGCCACGAAGCCGAGATGGCTTCCAAAAGTCTCATCCGTGAAGTCACCGCCGACGCAGCCGTCGAACCGAAGAGTCGAACTTGGACGCACGAAGAGGATGCCCTCGTGCGCCAGCTTGTCGATGAGCACGGCCCGCAGAAGTGGGCCTACATCGCCGACCGTCTCGTCGGCAAAACTCAAAAGCAAGTCTACGCACGCTGGCGTGATTACCTCCAACCCGGTCTAACCACCCGGCCGTGGGCCGAGTTCGAGGAACGGCACTTGGTGCGCATCCAAGAAGCGATCGGCAACCAGTGGGCTGTGCTCGCGCGTCTCATGCCCGGTCGTTCGCCGAACGCGATTAAGAATCGATTCCACGCGACGCGTCGCAAGTGCGAGCGCGCCACGGACGAACTGGTCGACAAATTCGCATAATCCCTCTTCACTCGCCGTGCGCACTCGCTGCGCGTCCGACCGATTTATCGTCACAACATTGTGTACACTAATATCATCAGTATGTCCAAGCGTTGTAGCTGTAATATGCCAATCGAAACACTTCTCACTTCGCGCGCGCCGTTGCCCTCGCCGTCCCCGTGGACGCGCTCGTCGCCACTCTCCGACTCGAATCACGCGAGCACGCATGCGTCTCACGCGCGCCACGACGTTGGCGATCCTTTTATCCGCCTCAGGTGCGCGCGCCGTCCGCGAACGCGCGCTCGTGCGCTCGCGCCGCCCGCGAATGTCGACGCGATCGCGCGATCGACCGATGTAATCTTGTCCCGAAACTGACGGCGTCCGCGACGCGATCGCGATCGCACGACGCGCAGGCGTGGCGGCTATCGATGCGTCGCCGAAATATCTCCTCACGGACATCCCCGCGGCGAACCCGGACGTGGAGACCGTGGTGGCGTTCCCCGATCACGCCGATCGAGCGTTTCCGGGCGGCGAACGCGTCAAGGTGCTGCTCGGGCTGCGCAACACCGGGAACGACGCGGTGAACGTGACGCACTTGGCGGGGTCGTTGAATGTGCCGAATAACTTTAACTTTTATGTGACGAATTTTACGGTGAGTTCGTACGTGGATGCGGTGATTAAACCGAAGAAGGAGGCGACGTTTGAGTACGAGTTCGCCATCGATCCGCAATTCGCGGGGCACGCGTTGCAGTTGGCGTTGACCGCGTTTTATGACGAAGCGGGTGTGGCGTACGCGACGACGTATTTCAACAGCACCGTGCCGGTGTTAGACCCCAAGGTCGTGTTCGATCGCGAGCTCGCGGTGATCTATTTGACGCTGGCTGGCGTGGCGTTTTTGTGCTTCGCGGGCGTTATGAAGGCGGTGGGCTTGGGACACCTCGTGCCCTTCATCGGCGAGGCCAAGCCGACGACGGGGGCGACGAAGAAGTCCGTCGTTAAAAAGGTTGAGAACAAGGGAACTACCTCGGCAAGCGCGAGCGACTCTGAGCAATGGCTCGAGGGCACGGCGTTCGCGCGCTCGTCGAGCAAAAAGGAAAAGAAGAAACAAAAGTGAGCATCGTTGTAATGTGAAATCGCTTGGCGTCTAGGTCACCATTGAAGTATTATCGATTATCGTATCGTCGTGCTTATTGAAACTCTATTTTGTCACTTCATGCATCGCCGCGGCTAAGCGACCGACGTTCGCGCTCGTCACGCCCGCCATAGAAATTCTGCCGTTACGAGTCATGTAGATGTGATGATCGGTTCGCAGTTTATCCACTTGCTCGCCAGTCATCCCACTGAAGCAGAACATACCGATTTGGTCGGTGACGTGCTGCCACGGAAGGGTCGAACCGCTCTCTTCGAGGTTCTTACGCAAGAGCGTTCGCATTTTGATGATGCGATCCGCCATTTCCTTCACTTCCTCGTACCACTGCGCCTTGAGCGCGGCATCGCCGAGAATCGTGGACGCGATGAGCGCACCGTGCATGGGCGGGTTCGAGTACATCGCACGCGCGATCACCTTGAGTTGCGACTCGACACGGTTGGCTTCTTCCTTATCTTTGCACATCACGCTCACGGTGCCGATGCGTTGGCCGTACAAGCCCATGTTCTTCGCGAAGGATTGTGCGAGCGCGACCTTATGTCCGTCTTCAACAAAGATTCTGATCGCTTGCGCATCGCGCTCACAATCACCCGAGGCGAAGCCTTGGTACGCCATGTCGAAGAAGGCGAAGTGATTCTTTGCCTTCATGACTTTGGAAATTTCGCGCCACTGCTCCGCCGAGGGATCGACGCCGGTCGGGTTGTGCGCACACGCGTGCAACAAGAACATGCTTCCATCCGGGGCGTTTTGGATATCTTCCACCATCCCTTCGAAATCGAGTCCGCGCGTTGATTCCTTGTAATAACGAAACGTGTCTTGTTCGCACCCGGCGTCGCGCCAAATGTTGTGGTGATTACTCCACGTCGGCACGGTGATGTACACCTTGCAACCCGGCATGAATCGCTGTTGGAACTCCGCCATCAACCGGCACGAGCCCGTGCCAGACAACGACTGAACGGCGGCGATGCTGCCATCGGCGACGTGCGGGGAATTGTCCCCGAACGCCAGCTTCAAAGACTGCTGAATGAAATCCTTCGACCCGTTCGTGGGCAAATACTCCATGTTAAAGTTCCCCGCGATGCGCTTCTCCGCCTCGCGCACGCACCTCAACACCACGGGCTTACCGTTATCATCGCGATACGCGCCCTGCGCGTTTTCAAATCCCTCGATCGTCAGTCCAACGCTCAACCGCGAATCCGAACCGCGCGCTCGCGCGTCGACGGCCCCCTCGCCGTCCCGCGCGTCCCGCGTCTCGTCGTCGCACGCACCACCCCGAGATTCATCTTCTCCGCGTGCGCGTCCGCGTTAAACATCTCCGAAATCCCCAGGATCGGGTCCTTCGGCGCCTCCGGGACGTCACCGAATCGCGACATCGCGCGTCTCGTCGTGCGGGAGCCGTCGCTCGAACGCGTCGAGCAGATTTCTTTCGCCGTCTGTCGCCTCGGGAGCGCGCGTCCGACGTCGCGCGCGACGTGCGCGATTCGCGAGGTCGCGCGCGCGAGCATGCGCCGACGAGCGCGCCGGTGTGCGCGCGCGCGTCGCGCGCCGCGGTCGCGTCGCCGCGCGCGCGTCCCAAACACCCGCGTGTGCGAAACCCTGCAATTTTCATCGATCGATCGATCGATCGATCGATCGATCGCGCGCGACACCGGTGTCGAGGTTTCGAGGGGTCGAATCGGACCGACGCGATCGATCGATCGCGCCGCCGTCTCGGAGTCTCGGACGCGGCGACGCGAACCGTCTCGACGCGACACACCGCGACGCGCGCCGACGACGCGCGCGCGGCGAGCGCGCGACGACGACGCGCGCGCGCGAGCGACGCGAGAGAAAAGAGCGATGACGACGACGATCGACGCGTCGAAGCAACTGACGCGCGCGAAGTCCGCGGCGATGGTGACGAACATGCTGCGCGTGGCGCTGCACACGGTGACGTACTGTCGAGGCGCGTGCGAATCGACGCGCGAGAGGCGACGACGAAAAAACGACGACCGCGACGATTGACGACGAATGGGACGAGAGCGCAGGGATATTCGACGCGGAGACGCACTTTAAGGAGTGTAAGAATATGAACGTGTCGATGCATAAGCTGGTGCCGGCGAGTAAGGGGGCGAGACGAATCTTGGACATGCTCGAGCGAGGCGTGGCGGACGCGCTGGAGCGGGGATACCTGAGGAGCGTGTCGTTCGCGTTGACGCGAGCGGTGGTGAAGGATGGTGTGAAAGATGCGATGATGCGGGAGACGGTGGAGGAGTATAAGTTTAATGTGCGCTATGGGAGCCGAGGCGAGGTGACGCTCGACGACGCGCGGTACATCGGCGGCGGCGATCGAGGCGACGTGAGCGTGGGGTTGAGCGATCGCACGGGTAAGACGACGCGTATGGAACGATTGAGCGATGTGGACTATATTAAGAAGGCGGCGATCGCCATGACGCGTTGTTTGCTGTCGCTCGTGAAAACGTTGGACAACGTTCCCGACGGGTGCGCGTTTAACATTCATGTTTCGTACGTCAACGGTACTCCGGCGGATTACGAGCCGCCGTTCTTTGAGGCGGCGGACGCGTCGAGGGAAACGACTTGGTCGAAGAACCCGTTCAGTATGAGTGTTGGAAAAGTGGAAACCGAGTATCACGGGCTGTCGCTTCGCGTGCGTTCGGTGTTGGATCCCGCTCAAGACACCGACAGCGGACAAAAGAGCAATCCCGGATCGTCGCAAACATCTTCTTTGCTCGATGAGTCACCTTCGACGCCTGTCGCGGAAAAAGCGCCCACTGACGACGATGTCGTTCCTATGTCGCAAGACGTTGTGGTGAATCTGTCACAACCGAAGGCGGCACCCGCACCGACGTTCGACGACGGCGAAGTTGAAGCGCAAGTGCTCGATTGGGTGAAAACGCGACGAAGCTCGGGCATCGTCGACGCCGTGGCGTGCTCGAATACATTCCGAGCTTACCCGTTCAAGGTAATCGATGGTGCCTTCGAGCGCTTACTTACCAAGGGATTAGTTGAAAAGAACGGGGATCGAGGTTTTGTCTTGTCGTCGGCGCCGAAGACAAATGGTACGAAGCGATCGGCGTCGACGAAGGCCATCGCGCCGCAGGCTACTCATCGCTGCTTACGCTCGAATACGCGAAAATAAATGTTACGGACGAAACAAAGACGAGCATATCATATACGTACGATGATGAATAAATTTAATGTGAATGATTGTTAATGAATGTCCATCCGTCGCGCCTACAAGTACTTGACGAAGGATGGGATGGAGCCAGTGATTTGGCGCAAGATTTTAACCGTGTACATCACCTTACCGTGCATCGTCATATCAGTCATCGTCTTGAGCCGAATACCTGTGTCGATGATCTCCACGTCGTACGCATCGCTGATGCCTTCGACGAGAAGTTCTTTCACCATGATCGACGCATCCGTGATCAAATCGATGATGGGAGCCGTGGGACTGTCGAGCAAAATTCCTTGAATGCCGAGATCACCAGCCAGTATGCGCATTTCCCTGGCAAAGACGCATGACAGGCTGAACTCGTCGGGCTCGCCAAACGTATCACGCATCAGCGCGAGGACGTCGTGCACGTGTTCGTGCGCGGTGATTGATTCAATCGTCGCCTTGACTTCGTCGCTCGCCTCCGTGGTGGCGATGTAGAACGGCGTGATCCCGAATTCATACCCAGCGGCACCGACTCGAACGTCATCGGCATCAATCGTCTTGATTCTTAGATTATCGATGCGTTGCAGCTGTTTGTAGAGAAGCTCCAAGTATAAATCGGCTCCGACACTATCGACGTCTCCGCTTTGCTTTTCGCCAAACATCGTACCGACACCTCTAATGCCCATATCACGCTCTGATAGACGAAATCCTTCCCCCAATCCGCAGCATTCCTCGAGCGCGGCTAAACGTTCTTGCGCGCCCGTCGTCAGCTCACTTTCGTCTGCGGAGTAGAACATGTAAGCGTACGCCTGGCGACCGGCCCGACCCACGCGACCGCGAAGCTGATACAACGAAGCGAGCCCAAAAAACTGCACATTCTCGATGATGATCGTGTTACAGTTGGGAATGTCCAAACCAGACTCGACGATCGTGGTCGCGATCAGCACATCCGCCGAACCGTTGGAAAATGACTCCATGGCGTCGTCGATGGATTCGCCGTCCATTTGTCCGTGCGCCGTCATGATTTGTAAATTCGGGAAAAGGCGCAACAGTCGATCGCACGCGTCGCGCATCATATTGATCCGGGGCACGATGTAGTAAATTTGTCCATTCCTCGAGATTTCGTACTCGATTGCCTTTCTGATGTCGTCGTCGTTCTGCGGCGCGAGGACCGTGTTGATTGGACGGCGCTCCGGTGGCGGCGTCTGCACCAGCGACGCGTCGCGGAATCCCGACATGGCCATGTGCAGCGTGCGCGGAATCGGCGTCGCCGACAACGTGAGTACGTCGACTTCAGCTTTCAACGCGCTTATCTGGTCCTTGTGCTTGACACCAAATCTTTGTTCTTCGTCTATAACGAGTAATCTGAGCTGCTTGTAATACTCTTGCTCCAAGTTCACCAGCTTGTGCGTACCGACGATGATTTGCACTTTACCGTCCCTGAAATCATCGAAGATTGCATTTTGCTTTGCGACTTGGATGTGTCTAGTGACTAATTCAACGTGAATACCCAACGGACGAAATCGAGCGGCGAGGTTTGCCGCGTGCTGCTTCGCTAACACGGTGGTCGGCGCCATCATGAACACGCCCCCTCCGCTGCTTGCCACATGGAACATCGCGCGCATGGCGACTTCCGTCTTCCCAAAACCGACGTCGCCGATAACTAACCGATCCATCGGAGCGTCTTGCTGCAAATCTTCGGTGATTTCTCGAATTGCGCTCGTTTGATCTGGCGTGAGTGTAAACGGGAACGACGCGTCAAACTGCTTCGCCCTCTCGGGATCAGGCAACGGGTAAGGCTCTCGCACACATTGCAACCTTTGGAGATACACCACCATTTGATTCACCACTAGACGACGAATCGTCGCCTCAGTCTTCCTTTCCCTTAAATCCCAAGTCGACTTGTCGTTGAGCTTGTTGAGCTTTGGCGGTTTCACCAATCCTCCAGGAGAACAAAAGCGGTAGAGCAATCGCCTCGACGACTCTGGGCTGATCTTTGCCGTCGCGTCCTGATACTTGAGGAACAAGAATGGTTTGTTTTGCGTGCCTTCGTTGGCTGACTCCACGGCTAATACCTTCATGCCGAGAAACTGACCTATGCCGTACTTTCGATGCACCACGTACTCACCTATGACGAGTTTAAACGGATCGATCGCGTTGTTCACCCCGAACGCATCTTCCACGTAACCGTCTCGCGCGCGCCTATTCTTTTCTTCTACTTCTGCAGCGCACTCAAGCATATCATCCACCTGTTCATCGGCTTCAGAGCTATCCATGCTCGACGTAAACGTGTCCCACGCCGAAATCGCGCCGCCGTCGTTAAACTTATCACGCACCATCCCCATTCCCCGCTCGCGACGCTCCGCGAACAGCCGCCTCAACCGATCACCCGCCGCTTCTCCCCCGATCGTCGTCTCTTCTCGAAGCGCTGAGGACAACTCTACCTCTT
>JACLAB010002362.1_pt1 | contig 16198 bp, 3 predicted proteins | sample 8027921 | NCBI WGS metagenome assembly JACLAB01 (sample SAMN15725117, study PRJNA655200) | protist metagenome | isolation source: fluorescence activated cell sorting (FACS) single amplified genomes of... | place: USA: West Boothbay Harbor, Gulf of Maine | collected 2000-07-19 | reverse complement strand
GTGCGAACGCGAGAAGGGGTGGATGCGCGCGGCGAGAGACGGATATCGACGAGACGACGCGAGACGAGACGACGCGAGACGACGCGAGACGACGCGAGACGACGCGAGACGCGAGACTGGACACGGTTAGGGTGACTGACGATTCGGTGGTTTCGAACGAGGCAGAGCCCGGCGGTCGTGGCGGTGGCGGAAGAGTTGCTCGCGTGCGCGCTGCCGGGCGGGGTGACGACGCGCGCGAGATTTGAGTGGAGGTACGGGAAGTGCGAGGAACGACACTGGGGCGACGTGTTTGCTCGATTCGCGGAGTACATGGCACGGGAGGGTGAGCGTGCGATCGAAAATCGATGGATTCGTGATCGCGGCGAAGATGCGTCGGCGCGAAGCGAGGCGTTTGCGGCGGTGAATTGGATCATGGAATTCATGCGAGAGATTGTAGAAAATTGCGGCGAGTTGCCGTCGTTTGCGCACGGCGAGGCTACGGCGTTGTTTTTGGAGTTCTTTGAAACGTGTGAGAGCGCGTTGCGGTTGTTAGCGGCGGCAACGAGGCGATCCGTGGTTGGGCGAACGCCGCGTAACGCGTACTTTTCGTCGAACGTGTTTCAGCGGAGAGTGCGATTCATGCTTTTGAAGATTCACACGCACATGCCGTTGAGCGCGGCGCGCTTGAACGACGCCGACGAGAACGAATCGAAGCCCTGTGAAGTCGTTGCGCACGAGTCTTTCGTGGCCGAAGACCGCGAAGAGGGAAGTGGTCCGTTAGATTGCACGCGATACGAGTTTACAGTCGACACGTCGAGTGGTAGCGATGAAATGGTCTTCAAGGCTTCTGGACGACGGGGGCTCGACCCGTCCGAGATACACCGGCCGTACAATCGCGCATCGAGCCTTGAGTGCTTTATCGATGACTTTTCACGACCTCAAATGTTTGATCCGGGTAAAGAACTGGACTCTCTCAAAGACATCTCCGCGGCGTATTTTGGTGTGTTGACACAGTTGTGGAGCAAATCACTGCAAAGGACGCGGGCGGGTCGCGAGAAGGCGGCGCGTCTTTCAATCCTAGCGCAGCAAATCAACGTCCATCTAGGCAAAGGGACTGAACCGAGCTATTTCGAGCTTTACGTTGAAGACGCGCAGACGACGGCGATCAAGCTGTTGGACTTGATGCAGGTAGATTTAGGAGTTACTCCGTCGTTGCTCCTACGACGAGACGCGACAACTTTGCTGAGCGCGTACACGAACGAACGCGCGAGCGGCTTTCAAGTTTGTCAAATCATGAGACGGCCAGCCGGTCGAGGAGCACTCAGTCAATGCGTATCAACGATGACGGCGGCGTTGCTTGCGCCGCTGTCATCAAGTGATGCGGAAATTGATTTCGACGTCGTTCGCGACGCGAGGTGTTTGATGCATCTTGTTGGGATTTTGAGCACAACAACGCCCGGGTGCACGGCGATTAGAGAGGCTGAGCTCCTTCCGCTTTTGATGTCAATTTTCAAGCTCGAGCGCCTCGAAGCGATCCCGGTGGTCGTGGACGTGGTGCATACCGTCGAGTCGTACTTGGACTTTCAACCCAATGCGGTCGTAGCGTTTAGAGAGTTGAACGGAACGGAGTTACTTTTGAAGCGCATGCAATACGAGTCCGTTACGGCGGTCGAGGAGCTGCGGTCTTCGGGACATCTCGATGACGTGACCGATAGAAAACGAAAAATAGATAGTCTTTCTAGTTTAGAGGACGCCGAAACATCGCTGGCGGCGATGAAAAAGGCTCCAAAGTACGTGAACTTTCACCGAAGAGTTTTGATCAAGGCGCTGATGCGAACATTGGCGTACACGAGTTTTGCGTACGGCGGGGCACGCGCGCGAGTTCCCGGACTTTCGGATGGGACGTTGACTGATATCTTGGGAAGCGTGTTGAAATACCCTCTCAAGTTTGGTCCTGGGGTGTCGTCGCTCACCGCAAATTTAGTGTGCGACGTCATTCATAACGAGCCGACGTGCTACGCCACGCTAGACGAAGCCGGTATTGTGGACGCATTCCTGAAGTTTATCACCGAAACCATGTGGCCACTCGGCCGTAGTAAGGGTATGGCTAAAGTACTTTGCGCGATACCTACGACGCTTAATGCGATATGTTTGAACGAGAAAGGGCAGGAAAAAGTGTTGAAGTCTTCGGCGTTCGTCTGCTTTCGAAAAATGTTTCAAGATAGTTCTTTCCCGTTGAACGCCGATACGTCGAGAATCGTCGGAACCGGGATCAATGAGACGCTGCGCCATATTCCAGCACTAAAGGACGTCAGTGTCGAAGTTTTGAACGACATATTGTCCGATCTCACTATACAACTTCGAAGTATGTCAGATTCGGAGAGTGGGTATGAGCACGCGTTCGTCAACAAGGCAGTCGTTGAGCAAATGCCAATATCGAAAACGCTTCAAAACGTTGCGAGGTTCATGGATGGTATTTTGCAGACTTCGCATATGTGCGCGCCGTTGATTCAAGCTGGGGCTCTGGATTCCATGCTCAATATGTTGACGTGCCCTCTTCCGGTTGAATTTTCGATATGTGCAAGCTATAACTCCATCAGTGCGGCGTGCAAATCGCTCATTCACCCGCCAGATCCCAGCAACTCGTATGCCGGCGCAAACGCGCCGAATCTGTCAAACGACGTGATTCTCGCTTGCAGTACCGTCGTCGAGAAGTATATCGCCTCTGCTGTCGGTATCGATGTGCAGATTGAAGAGTTTTACGTCCATGAGCTCGACAACACAGGTGATGATGTCGATAAATTAGCGACGTACGATATTTACAGCAAGACATTGAGCGAAAAGCACAAAGGTGACAAAGCAGCGTTGGAACGCGAAGTTCGGTTCTGTCGACAGACAAAATCACTGTGCCAGCGCATGGCTGCGCACGAAAGGTTGTGCGAACTTCTCGCGACTCTCGTGCAGCAAGTTCCGGTGATGTCTGCGGCTATCATGAATAAGCGACGTGACGATCCTCACGGCCCGATGATGGCTGAAACCTTGTTTAGCGCAGCGTTGGCGGCGTTCAACCAAGCGGTAAAGATTGAAGCGAAGCTTCGGCCACTCGCGGTGGGAATTCGGGAGGATCAAATGCCGTATTCACCGGTTTGGTGGCTGTACACTCGAGCGGATCTTTTTGTACGAGCTACAAGTGGTTTGTTTGCCGCGGTGACGAAACTTTCGACAACAATGCGGCGACGTAAAGACTTGGGTTCAGAAGCTCAAAATTTGATCAAGCTTAGCGGGGAAGCAATAATTGAAATCGCGCGCGAAATGACCAAAGCGTTTACGTCTCGCGTCGCCGCACAGGCTAGGCTTCTTCCGCCGAGTCATCCATCGAATGCTAACATGGATTTTGAACAGCGCTGCTCGCACAATTTCCTTGCGTTGATTTACGAATCATTCTTCGATGACAAGAGAAATTCACCGAACGGGGTCATGATCAACTACGCGGCTCGATGCGGGTTGTTCGAGCAACTTTACACCCTTTTCCAAGGCACGGTGGCTCTGACACAGAGTATATTAGAAACGTGCACCGGAGAGAAGGCTGAGAAAGGACATGTCGCAGCCGAATGTTACAGGACGTTGAGCTGCTTTGTGCGCCTTTTCGCTTCTATATCCGACGTCAAGTTGATGGCATCGAACAACTCGAATAAGCTCGCGCTTGGTACACGTCTTCCCGAACGTGTAGAAGATGATCCTATCTACGACAAGATGACAAAGTACACACATATTTCTGACGCGTTCACTAACTCAAGATCTGCCATGGACTGGATTCATTGCTCTCTTAATGAAGCGTTGAAATGTATTTGGCGACCAGAAACGGACATTTTTGCGTCCGTAGCGGCAGGTCATGTCGATTCCGACGCACTAGTGCAGTGCCTACTCAACATCATTAGTGGAACCGAACAAGCTGTCATGTCCGAGCAACGCCGTGCTGCGCCGGTACCGCGCGCTCCACCGCGCCCGCCGCCACGGCAGTTCGTTCCATCAGAGACGATGATAGATTCCATCGTTGAGATGGGATTCAGCAGAGGTCACGCGCATCACGCACTCGCAGCTGTGAATGGACAGAGTGTGGAGAGAGCGCTCGAGTATATGCTAACGCGACCAATGGAAGATGTGCCCAACGAAGCACCAACGGCGCCTTCAGAACCTGCACCGTCAGAATCTGCTGCGCCAGAGGAGACGGCGGATGCGATGGAAACAGCTCCGGTTGTTTTCAATCACACGCACGCAGTCCAAGGTCGCCTGCCTGCCGTAAACGAGTTAGTTGCCGCGTTGTACGCCAATTTCCACATCAGTGCAGAGAAAGGTGCGACGCTTTTGCTCAAGGTTATTGAGAAACATGAGCTCATGAGCGGCCTCAGTCGTAATGAGTGCATATACGCTCTCACGGACGAAGTCGTGCGCACGCGCACGCCGAAGATCGGTAGAGCTGAGGTGTATGCGATCAAGCACTATGCATTTGTTGAGGCACTCGCTAGGCAAGGTGATGAAGTGTTAAGAAGAGCGCTATGGATGAAGCGTTCGGTAATTGACACTCAAGTCGAAACATTTATCGCCGAGGTAGACAAAATCTGCTCTGCACCGAAAGCGGCTTCATTGGAGACGTTTTTGAAAGATGTGCCGTTGTCGTTTGTACCTTTGGCAAACTGCATCAATGCTGCGGCATGCCTGCAGAAGGATCGTGACTTCAGTGCCGGTGCCAGAAATTACTCAAAGTTCGGTTTTCTGACCAACCGTCATAAGACTGCGTTGGCCGATGCGTGCATCGAGTGCTTGATTGCAATCGTTAAAAATTCAGGCGAACTCGCGAGCGATTATGACTCGCACTCTGTCCAAGCCGTGATACTTGATCTGCTAGCAAATCTATCACGCGACAACGTGGTCGCGGATCGCATCGCGTCGAATGCATTCGCCGACAGCAAAGATGGCGCCGCAACGTCAAAGAGATGTTTTGCACACACGCTCTTTACATGCTTTTGGAACAACACCAACGACAGCGTTTCGGTCATTTTGAGGCACATGGTGCACGATCCACGGACATTACAATCCGCTATGGAGCTTGAAATTGTCAAGAGCATCACCAAGCCTCCGATGGGTAGGGACTCCAAGGTTGCGCTCAAGACATTCTGCGTAGCCATGAAAAACATAATTGAGCGAGATTTTGATTGCTTTGAAGCGGCATTCGCAAACGTTGCCGAAATCAAAACTATGGCGGATACGCCACTGAGTACACCTCGGGAGTACGTCATCCCGACAGCTGGAGTGAAAGCAATGCAGTCGCTTCCAACCGTTCGATTGACGAAGAACTTAAGAATGGTCGTGGAAGTACTTGTTGCAGTTGCGGCAGAGCCAATTCATCAAGCCCCATTGGCGAAGCTCGAGCGACAAGCCGCAGCTTTCCGTCTGCTCACCGAATTGGTTGAGGTATATCCATCAAGTGTGAAGGCTTTGATGGACATGGACGACCAGACTGACTTTTTTCGCAACATTCTTCGTTATCAACTGCCGTCGAGCAGAAGAAGTTCCTCAAGTGAACAGACGGGAGTTTGGTGCGGGTGCGAAAATGCGGCGTTCTTCCTCGCAACTTTATGCGTCAACAGCCAAAAGGCGCGAACGAAAATAATCGAGAAACTGCTTGTGCTTCTGAAGGAGCCGGACTTAACGCAAGAAACAGCTTCTACTGGCGCCGCTAAAGTTGATTCTCTAGTTCCAAAGCACGCGTTTGTGGATTTATTGCACTCTCTTATGGACTACGGTTTGGCGCGTGGCTATCAGAGCGGTGAACGCATTCGCAACCGGGTTGTCTTTAATCTCCAGCAAGGAGTTCTTAAGACGATGTACAGTCTAAAAGTCCCAGAGCGGATCATTGAGCTCATAGAAGACTCGAAGGTCGTTGGCGTTGCGCCCGAAAAAAGTAGCAATCCAGGATTTCTTCGAGTAACGCTCGCAGTACTCGAAGCTCTCGTCGTTAGATCTACTAAGAGCAAACGCGAAAGCAGGCTTACTCGCATAGGAGACATGGTTCGTGCGGTAAACGCTCCACGTTTACCCGGCGGCGAGGAAGTTGAAGAGCGACGCGCACTAACCGAGCAGATGCTTCAGAATTTGCTTGAACACGCTGCAGGAGGAAACATTCAAGTCGCTCGACTCGAAGATGACCTCGACGGAATGCCAGAAATCGAAGGTCTCCATCCTGCAGCAGGAGGAGACGATGGCGATGCCGACGACATCGATACAGATGATGGTCACGAGAACTCTGACGATGATTCTGAGATGGAGGTTGATGACGAAGACGACCACGATTCCGAAGAAGCCGACGAAGAAGGAATGCACGAATCATCAGACGGAGAAGAGCAATTGAGCGAATCGAGCGAATCAGGTGAATCAAGTGGAACGGGCGATTCAAGCGAAGAGGACTCGGAAGAGGGCTCGGAAGAGGAAGAGGAAGGCGAAGAAGCCATGGCAGATGACTTTTACGGAAGCGACATGGATCACATCGATCCTGATCCTGGAAACGATGTCTTGGAAATGTCTGATGATGCTTTGTATGACGAAGATGGTGAGGAGTTCGATTATGATGACGGCGGTGGTTCCGATGATGACGATGACGACGATGAAGAGGAGGGCGATTTTGAAGAACCTAGTTCACCACAATCATCATATATGTCGCCATCTGGGGTACGCGTGCTGCCTCGCGCTACGCATTCGAGCAGTCATGTTGAACGCACATCCAATCTTGGTTCGAGGTATCACATTTCTGTCTCAAGAGCCCAGGTTGAAGCTTGGTTCGCCACAGATTACTCCAGCGTCATGTCAGGTGCCGATCCCAGAGTCGAGGCACAGACAGTTGGCGAACTGCAGATTGCAGGAGGGCAACGAGCAGAAGTTTCCACAGAGGACGAAAGACAGCAGACATCCAGCGAATCTCGTTCCGAGGGACAGCTGAGGGGACATTATCGCGAACACTCTCCTCGTTCTTCTTCTGTGAATGCTTCCGAACTGTTCAATCGTAGAGATCTGCCTTTTACTTCGTCTCTACGTGAACAAACACAAAGAATTGCTCGCGCGACTCTGGGCGACCCTTCACTTCTTGCGGGAGGAAATCCCCCGGTGCATGGCAGTCCCTGGCACACGTGGTCGCAGTCCGAAACGGGCGTTCCGCCTGCGTTGAACCACGAAGGCATTAACGTGCAGAGAGTCGGCACGAGTTTAAATATCACTCTCTCGACACCCTTGGATTTTAGTTCAAGATCTCGCTCGTTGCACGACGTGCTCAATTCTATCAGTGGGGAAATGGCTCGTTTGGCCGTTCGTCCATCGCATTTAGAAATTTTGGATCCTTTATCGTCGGCAAAAGCAATCCTGTGGCTCGGGGATGGGTCCTTTCAAGCGACAGCGCCGGCTGAATTCAGCGTTCGAAATCAAACAATTTGGAGCCTTGATGGCAGGAATGCTCGAGCAAGCTTCTGGTCGAACGCAGTGTGCATGAGTATCGGCGAGTCTTTGGCGACTTCTGGTACTTTTTTGTCCCGTTTGGACACAGTGGAACCCTCGAAGTCGTCATTGGTTTCCAGTGCGCAAGACGAGGAAAATGTCACCGGAGAGCCAGCAGAGATCGTGGACGAATCACCCGAAGAGCGGACAGCGCGACAACGCCGAGAAGCGGCGGCACTAGACATAAGCGCAAATGAGCTATCCATGGTTACAGAAGATTTACGAGATGGATTTTTGAATGCAAATAGACTAGTTGTCCGTGCGCGTGAGCAAGCGCAAGAAGCTGCTCGCGACCTCAACTTGATCGGTGCCGAGTTTCTTAGCGCCATGCCAGCCGATATTCAGCGCGAGTTGATACAGCGCACTACCGCTGGAGCAAACAGATTGTTGACAAGGATGCAGCACGCAGAAGCTACTCCTTCGGTACCCGCGCCTCGGCCTCCTGCAAATGGCCCAACAACTACAGCGACAGACGCTGCGCCGTTGGAGATTGGAAATATGATGTTTGGCGAAGGCTGGGATGGCCGTCTACACCGTCTCGAGCAAATGTCATGGAATGACATCGAGCGAATCCGTCAGTCGTCGTCAGCGCGCGACACAGTTGCTCCAGAAGATTTCAAGCCCGTCAAAGTAAACGTCGAATTGAGCCATCAGCATATTCGAACGTTGTTGCTTTTGTTCTTTGTTCAGACTATCGACTTAAAGGACACTGTGAACAAAATATGTGTGAACTTGTGCGTGGTCGACCAAAACCGCGAGTCAATTTTGCGCCAGATTATCGAAACTGTGATCATGAACACGATGGACGGTGCTGATCCTCGTTTCATCGAGTCAACTTTGAGTTCTTCTAACGTCGAACGTCTTGAGTCAAGCGCGGCGATGGAAGTCGCCATGGCGCGCTCGCTGTGCGCGAATCTGAGCGCGCGCAACGGAGCACGCAAGGAGATGGTGACGAGACGACTTTTGACGCTTCTGTCGCAGCTCATTAGTCGAAACAGGCACGTGCATGGGACGTATCGCGTTCGTGGCGTAAATTTGACTTGCGTGAAACTTTTCTTTGCGACGGATGAGGACGCAAGTATGGTACACTTTCTCACAAATCAGAAGGAGAACGGCGAAGCTGTGTTGAGGTCCGACGCCGGCGTGAGCACCGTGGATATACCACTCCTTTCTTTCCTACTCGGACTTCTGGCACACGCACCGCAATTCCATGACCAAAAGAATATTGAGCTGTGCTCTACGTGCGCTGACGCTTACCTCACAAAGTTTCTTGCGGCTATACCCAAACCCAACATCGGGCCCAGAGGCTTGTCAACCGCCGCCACCCCTGAACTTTTGGCGAGTATAACGAGCTTTCTCAAGGTTCCATATCTCGCCCCAAGTGCGTACGAGAAAATCAACATTATACTACAAAAAGTTTTAGGCGACTTCTTTGAAGAGGGATGCGACGCAGTCATATTGAATCGATTCCATGCCGATGCCCTACAGTGCTCGGCTGAAGCCATCGCGTGCTTGTCCAAGGCGTCTTCGATCAAGTTCAGACCGAATGTTGATGAACCATCCGCACGACACGTTGAGTACGCCGACTCACGTCAATCCCTGAAAACGCATATTCCTTATTTGCGTCGATTGACGGATTGTTTCGTTCAGGTTCTGACGTACTTGGATGGAAAAGACAGCCGTTTCCAAAAAGCTTTCAAGGATAAAGCGAAGGAAGAGTTGATGCGGTATCATGATACACTTCGTCCGTTTTGGCAGATGATGAACGTCTACGCAAGTCTCATGCAAGACATTACTAGCGATGAAAGCGGTGATGCATCGATCCTGTGCGAACGCTCACACGCTAGCGCCGCGCTGACTGAGGGTATCACGACGTACTTGATGATTGGAACGAGCCTCTATCCGTTCGTGGAAGGTGAAGTTTCGAAGAGCAGACGAGAATCTGGTGCGTTTCAGCTGCCTGCTCTCGCCGGTTCGATGAGAGCGCCCTCGCCTGCGATGGGTATGCGAACATCACATGCATCGTTTGGGTCTTTGAATCGTACGTCGAGTCACATGCTTGACGCACTTTCAAATTCTGGCGGGCAAAATGCGAAAGTCGCCGCCATATTGAGCGACATTTGGGCGTTTGTCGAGCAACACAGAAACATGCTCAACGACATGCTGAAGCAACGTCCGCAGTTGCTTTCCGGACCGATGAAAATCCTTTTGAGTAATCCGCGCTTGTTGGACTTCTCCGTCAAACGTGCAGAAATTCGGACACGAATCAAGAAACTTCGCGAACGCCCAGGACATAATCGCCCAGAGGCGCGGACGTTACACATTAGGCGTGATCGAATACTCGAAGACTCGTTCAGACAACTCAGCAGCCGGAGTATCGAAGAAATTCGAGGTAAAATCAGCATCGTTTTCGTGGGCGAAGAAGGCATGGACGGTGGCGGTTTGATAAAGGAGTGGTTCACCATCTTGGCACGAGAAGTCTTCAATCCAAACATCGCTCTCTTCGAGTTGTCTCACGACAAGGGATGCTATCAACCGAATCAAAACAGCGTGGTCCATCCGGATTATCTCAGCTATTTCAGATTCGTCGGTAGACTCGTCGGCAAGGCTTTGTTCGACGACATTCTCCTCAACGCATACTTCACGCGTCCAATTTACAAGCACCTTCTCGGCCAGCAGCTCACTTACGAAGACATGGAAGGCGTGGATCCAGATTATTACAAGAGCTTGAAATGGATGCTGGAGAACTCTGTGGAAGGTGTCATGGAATACACATTCAGCGACACAACGTCTTATTTTGGCGAAACTCAAGTTTACGATTTGATCGAAAACGGACGAAATGTCGCAGTGACAGATGCAAACAAGTTTGAATACGTCAACCTGATAACCGCGCACCGAATGACGAATGCGGTGAAGGACCAACTCGCTGCTCTCGTGAAGGGATTTGAAGAAGTTGTCCCTACAGAAACGATTTCCATTCTGAATGCGTCGGAGTTGGAACTGCTCATAAGTGGTACCCCGGACATTGACGTCGAGGATTTACGCGCCAATACTGAATACACCGGCTTCACCGTCGGGTCAAAACAAATTCAATGGTTTTGGGACGTCGTGAGGGAAATGAACAAGGAAGACTTGGCACGCTTGCTGATGTTTTGTACCGGTACCTCTAAGGTTCCTTTGGATGGGTTTGGTGCTTTGCAAGGCATGCAAGGGCCGCAACGTTTTCAAATTCATCGGCAGCACGCGGATGATTCAAAGTTGCCATCCGCGCACACGTGCTTCAATCAACTCGATTTGCACGAATACAGCACAAAGCAAATCTTACGTGACAGGCTGCTGTACGCGATTGTCGAAGGTTGCGAAGGCTTTGGCTTCATTTAGATTAGCGATTAATGTAGAATGTAACAACACTAAACATGCAATTTCAACTCTCTACGCGAGTGGGTCGAACGCGAGGGGCTTTCCTTTCGTCGATTTGGTTGGAGTCGGAACCACACCGAATTTTTGGGGATTCACGCCCAGCGCACGAGCGACATTTTTCTTCTGTCGACGAATAAACTGGTTCTCTCTACGGTTTGCCTCCATTTGAAGCGGATTGAAACCTGAAGCGCTTGAATCGCTTTCTTCCGAGGCGACATCGACGAGGGGTTCTCCTACGGCTTCTCGAGCCACATCTCTGACGTTGATGCGAGATGACGTCACTGGCGATGCCACCTCCTCAAAATCGCCCAACGTCCCGTCAGATCGAACGCGAAGCGTCCGCGAGTGATGCTTCGGCAGCGATACTTCGTCACCGAGGCTCAAAATACCGCTTACATGTTTCTTGAGAACGGCATACGACGCGGCTCTATCTTTTGGATCCATCGCACAAGTGGCATCATCGAGCACGCACAACTCGACTCTATTCACGACGGCTCGACAAACCGCAAAGCGCTGCTGCTCACTTGGACTAAGATTGTCGCCCCAAGGCGCAATCGCATCCAAGTAATCGATGTGTCTTCCGAGCCCGAGGGCTACCATGGCGTCAGTGAGCAGTTCACGAGTGTCGGTCCCAATATCTGCAGAGGATGTCGGATACAAGCACACATCGAGGAGAGAACCTTTGGGGAAGTAAGGTTTCCTCGATAGCACACACACACGAGAGCGATGAATGACTCGCGCACTACCTGAACCACGACTCCATAGACCCACGAGTGCTTTCATGAGCATTGTCTTACCGCACCCGGCAGGACCGACGACAGCGAGCGAGTCGCCGCGACAAAGCACAAAGTCGACCCCGCGAATGATTTCTTGCCCGTCGTATCCGCGCAAACTCAACGACTCCACTTCGACGAGCGACATATCATCTTCCGGGGTGTCAACACGCACGCCTGCGCCGTCGCTTTCGTTGTCACCCGCGAGCCCGCGCACTGTGGATACGTCGAGGGCGTCGTACAAATTGGAAACGTGCCCCGCATGCACCTCCGCCGTTCGCAGCGTAGACATGTTCTGTACGAGCACCGCGAGTGCGGCGCGAATGCCGTTGAAAGATGACATCGCGACTTGAACGTCCCATGCGTTCACCGAGACTCCTCGTGCGAGACGCGGAAGCACGGTCGCCACGGGCAACAAGTTAGCCGCGGCGTCGTACACGTCGGATGGGAAACTCGCTCGAGCGTTTAAAACTTCCCGTCTATACACAAACTCTTGCCCCGCTTCCAACGTCGCCATCGCTTCTTCTGCTTCGGTGATTGCTCCGTTTGCAAGTGCGATGGCTTCACCGTTCGTCCTTGCGTGCGCCAGTAGTTCTCGAAGTCGGGCCGTCGCGGTTTCCGCTCGATGCGCCTCCTTCTTCGCCTCATATCCGTCAAAGGTCCGCGCATTCTGCGCCACTTGCCCGATCAACGCGCTCCCAATCAACACTGGCGCGCTCCAGAACGAGCTTTGAAACAGGCACTGCGCGTGATACACCATCGCCACGCACGCCTCGATCCCATCCGCCGCAGCATCGAGCGCCGCGCGCGCAAACGCCGGCGCTCCAACCGCCGCCGAAGCCGCCGCCTCGCGCGCGCTTTCGATCGGCTCATTTTTAGTGCTCGCAAGCGCCTCGTCGGTGAGCATGGCGTCTACTACGTCACCGCCGAACCGCGTCGCCAGCTCTCGTCGCAGAAGTGCCCTGTACGTCCGACGCGACAACCGCAACGGTTCCGCCACGAGAGCGAATGTGCCAAAGGCGCGAGCGATCGCCCAAAACGTCCCTTTCGCGTCACCTCGTGCGATCTCCCCCCACGCTCGCGCGCTGTGTCGCCACGCGCGGTAACTCGCCATGTGCTGGGCGTACTGCAGCACACCCAGAGCGATCAGGCGCGACAGCAGCTCGGCGCGGTCGTGCGAAGACGCGGGAAAAGTTGACTCGATTAATTCGCACGTTTTCGGCGACACCACGCGCGGTGCGCACGCGATGAGGGTGCCGGCTCGTTTGGCGCCATCGAGCGTTTTGCGCGCTATCGCACGAGCGTCCATGACGAACGACGACGACGACGACGACGAAACGCGACGGTCAGTGCGAGACGCGTGCGATTGATTCGCGTTCAAAACGCATTCGCCGCGAAGGCTTCGCGGCAAAGCGAGGCGGCGAGTGCATGGCAAAAGTCTACGTATGTATTTGATTAGCGCTATCCGCCGCAGCGTACTACGCTCGACGATTAATCGTCCTCGTCGCCCGCGCTGACGCCCGTGCCCGTGCCCGCGGCGTCGGAGTTCTTTTGGGAAAGCCCGGAGACGATGTCATCAATGCGCAATAGCATCGTCGCGCTCTCGACGGCGGTTTTGATGCTTTGCACCTTGACCGCGTACGGATCCCACACCCCGAGCTCTTTCATGTCTACGATCGTGCCCTTATCGCCATCAATACCGAACGTTCGCGCTTCTTCGCCTTCGGCGTGTTTGGCGCGAAGTTTGGTGAGAGTGCGAATGACGTTGGCGCCGCAGTTTTGCGCGAGCGTTCGCGGAATGACCTCGAGCGCCGCGCCGATGGCGCGGAACGGCCATTGCTCCACGCCCTCGATCTTCGTCGCTTCTTCAGCGATCGCGCGAGAAACAGCCATTTCGACAGCACCGCCACCGGGCAAAAGTCGCGGGTCTTGGACGACATTCCTCGCCACGCCCATCGCGTCAATCAAGTTGCGCTCGATTTCATTCAAGATGTCCTTGCTCGCGCCGCGAAGAACGACGGTGCACGCCTTGGGCTCTTTGCAGTCGACGATGAAGGTGAAGTATTCGTCACCGATTTTCTCGACGTTGAACAAACCAGCACCGGTGCCGATGTCTGATTCACGAATCTCATCCACGCGAGAAACGACGGTGGCCCCCGCGGCGCGCGCGATGCGATTATTGTCCGTCTTGCGGACGCGTCGCAACGCGGTGATGCCCGCCTTGGAAAGGTAGTGGCAAGCCAAATCACTGCACCCCTTTTCGGTGACGACGACATCGGGCTTGAACGCCGCAATCTTCGCGCACGTCTCTTTGATCCAATCCTCCTCCATTTTCAGCAACACCGCCCAATCTTCTTCCTTGGTGATTTCCACGTTGGTTTGGTTCTCGCCCTTTTTGTACTCCAATGGACAGTCGAGAAGCATGATTCTCGGGTTTTCAATTCGTCGCTTCATTCGTCCAGGCGCGACGACGTCTTTGTTCATCATCACCCCTCGTAGCACCTTGCAGTCGTCGATAGAACCACCCGCAATCTTCTCCACCTTGGCGTACTTTTTAATGTCTATGTCGTTCGTGCCGTCGACGTTTTTGCGAGCCACGCACATGACCGCGTCGAGCGCCAAGTTTGGAATGAGTTCACCCATGCGCGCGGTAAACTTGGTGCCGACAGAGCTCTTGACGATCTTCATCATCTCGTCACGATTCGTGACGTCGATGGGAAAACTAATTGAATCAATCACTTTCAATGCCGCGTCCAACGCCTTCATGTACGCCCTCACGATAACCGTCGGGTGAATGTTCTTTTCCAAAAACTGTTGCGACAGGTGAAGGATTTCACCAGCCAGAATAATCACCGACGTCGTCCCGTCCCCAGTTTCTTCGTCTTGCGTGCGCGACAGTTCGATCATACTCTTCGCCGCCGGATGCGTGACGTCAATCTCTCTCAAAATCGCATTCCCGTCATTCGTCAACACGATGCCTGCGTTCGAGCAAAACGCGCGCGCGAGGTCAGTCATCCGTTCAAAACATCCAATCACCATCCGACGCCGATCGCCATCGCGCTCGGACGTTCGACCACCAGCGAGCACTGATCGCGCTCGCGTCAACGCTCGCGTTCCCGTTCCGCCGCGTTCGAGCGTCCCGTCTCCGTCGAACCGCGTTCGTTCGCTCGCTCGCGTTGACTTTTCGCCCGCCGCGTTGACTCTGTCGCTCCGCGTTTCACCGATCGCGCGCGCGACGCTCGCGACGCGCGCGTGGCCGACGCGAAGACGCAGCGTACGCGTCGTCATCTCCGCGTCGTCGTCGTCGTACCTCCCGAAGCGTCTAAAATCATCTTCAACATCGACCTCGGGCCGAGCGTCGTTCGTATGATGTCGCTCACCGCCTTGGCCGCCGCGATGTTGTTCGCGCGCGCGATCGAGCCCGTCTCGCGCTTGGCGTTGGTGTTCATCACCATGATTTGTTGCCCGTGACCGCCCTGTTGCATCATCGCGCGTCGTCGCGCGGGCGCAGACGCGCGATCGAGGTCGTCGCGGAGTGACGATCTGGCGTGGGCGGCGCGTCCGAACGCCGCCGCGGCGGCGAGGAGAGCGACTGGGAAGCGCCACGGAATCGCGCGTCGCGCGCGCGAGTGCGATGGGAAAATGTGATGATACAACTTACGATGACATCGATGACATCGATCGCGCCGACGCGCGCGGTGCGACGCGTGTCCTGACGACGCGGATTAGACGCCGACGACGACGGCGGCGACGTCTCGAAGCATGCCGAGCAAACGCTTGGAAGACTTTGCGCGAGGAGGCGAGCGCGAGGGCGTCGCGCTCGCGCCGCCACCGCTCTTTAACTTTTGCGCGATAAACGCGCGAGTTTCTCGCAAGACGTCTTCGTTCGTTTCGCCGTACGCCAACACTTCCATCTCTTTATCGATGGAGGCGTTGAATTCGGCGATGGCGAGCGCGCGAGCGCGGGATTCTTTTGTCGCCGCGTCGAGGGCGACTTTTAATTCCTGACGCGTGAAACTTAAGGGTGCGGACGTTTCGTTTGCCTCCGCTGTCGCCAGGGCATCGAAAATTTCCCGCAGACACGCCGTGGCGTCGTCGGACGAAGCCGTCGTCGCTTCGGTTCCCGACAACAGACGCGCTCGCCAACTCATCGCGAGGGCGTCCACGTTAGAATCGATCGCCCCCGTCGTGCCGGTCTCGATCGCCGTCACGCGCGCGACGAGCGCGTCCATCTCGCTCTCCGTCATTCTTCGTAAAGCTCCCGCTAAAGCACCCTCGTGTCGCTTCGCCGCGCCGTGATTACCCTTCAACCTTTTCCCCTCCGCCACGAGCGCCTTGACTTCGGCGCTCAACTCTTCCATCGTCGCGATTTGCGATTTCGGCAGCGCCAGCAAGGTTTTCGCCATGGATTTCTTTTCGTGCGCTGTCGTCGGATGTCGATCGTCATCGCGGCCATCGTCAGTCTCGCGTCTCCCGTCTCGGTC
>JACLAB010005066.1_pt1 | contig 16204 bp, 13 predicted proteins | sample 8027921 | NCBI WGS metagenome assembly JACLAB01 (sample SAMN15725117, study PRJNA655200) | protist metagenome | isolation source: fluorescence activated cell sorting (FACS) single amplified genomes of... | place: USA: West Boothbay Harbor, Gulf of Maine | collected 2000-07-19 | reverse complement strand
AAGGAGATAGGGTTGTCGTTGTAATGTGACAGGGATATCCTTCATAAAATGATGCAGTCGCTAAAGGATGAAAATTTCGTAAACGGGCGCTCTACTTGACGCGAATAGTCGCTGCGAGCATGATGTGATCACTCGGCTCTGTCGCCGCCGGGAACGGACCCTTGACTTGATCGCGATGGGGCAAGTTTAGCACCTCCACGACCTCGACGTCGTCGGTAACGAAGATGTAATCGAGCGTATCAATGAAAGGGTCGTCGTCCTTGATGCGCGCGTGGTTGGTAAAGTTTGGTTCCTCACCATTGACGCGCACGTACGCGCTCTCCATCTTCTTTTGCGGCTTCACATTGAATGGCTCTCCAGTGTATCCGGCGGGCATGATCGGATACCCCTCGTGCGACTCATCGAGATCGCCCGTGGTGATCAACGTGTGCCCGGCGTCGCCCGGTTTCAAGTTGAAGTCGCCCATCAACACCGTCGGCAAACCCTCTGACTGATTCAGCGCGTATTGCGCCGCGATCCCAGCGTGGATCACCATCACTCGACGATCAGCCGCCGTGCGAAACATGCAAGGCATGTGATACGTCGACACCCCGAACTGCACGTTCGTCTTTTTGCACTTGAGCGTGGCGTACAGAATCGAGTTGAACCGCCCTCTCGCCGTCTGCCATTCATCGCTCGGCGGTCTATAATCCCGCAACTTCCGCCACAAATTCACCGGCGTTTGCACCAACAAATTATAAACCGGCGTCAGCGGTCCAAGATTCACCTCCTCCTTCTTCACCCTCGGAAACTTTGCCGTATCGCTCAGCCTCGCGATGTCGCTCTTCACCACCTCGTACGCATCCGTCGGCACCGCCAATCCAACCCCCATGTAATTATTAAACGGTTTCCCGTACAGCGACACGATGAACGCGTATCCCCTCTTCGCGAAGTACGCGTGCAGCGGTCCCGCCCACGTCATGCTCACCTCCTGCAGTCCCACGACGGCGCGTCGCTCGACCTCGGGCTCCAGCTTTTCAATCACCCTTCGCAGTCGCGTCTCCGCCCTCAGGTCGTTCGCGTCGCAGTGCGTGAAGTACGTCGGCTCCGCGAGGTGCGAGCTCAGGACGTTATACGTCACCACGCGCGCGTCGTGCGCGCCGTCCTCGCTCGCCCGCGTCGTCGTCGTCGTCGCCATCCTTCGCGTCGTCGCCGTCGTCGCGCCGCGTCCGCGCGCCGCGCGCTCGACGCGCGCGCGCGCGCGCGTCGGCGCCGCGCCGACCGCGCGCGCGCTCGATCGCGCGTCGCTCGCGATCGCTCGCGATCTCGCGACGACGCGCGCGAGGCCGACGGTCGACGCGCGCATGCGCGCACTGACGACAGAGCGCGACGCGCGCGCGCGCTCGCGTCGACATGGCGCGCGCGACGACGGCGCCGGGGCGCGGACGAACGCGCGCGCGCGCGACGCGAGGGCGCGGCGCGCGCTGGATCGCGATCGCGGCGACGATCGCGGTCGCGGCGACGCGCGGGGCGACGACGGCGCTGGCGAGCGATTACCAAGCGAGCGACGCGGCGCTGGTGATGCCGTTCGAACGCGCGGGAGAGCGCGAGATGAAGCGAAGGGCGAGCCTCGAGGAGACGGAACACGCGCGGACGACGGCGGTGGGAGATAAGGTGCGGGGACCGGAGCGGAGCGCGCGGGCGCTGGGGGTGTTGGCGCGGCTCGCGCGGAGACACGAGCGGGCGGCGGCGAACGCGGCGAGCGAGGAAGAGCGCGAGCTGTGCCTCGAACAATTAGAGTTAGTGCGGCGCGCGATGGACTCCGCGCGCGCGAGGGCGACGCGAGGGATGGAGGAGAATGGACGGGCGTTCGCGGCGTTGGGCGCGGCGTCGACGTCGGAGGAAGACGTTTGGGAAGGCTCGGGCGGGTTGATGGACTCGATTCCGCTTCACGGGGGCGTCGTTCCGGGGACTGCGGGCGCGCGACGTTTCGGGCCTGTGACGACGAAATCGTCGAACGATGACGCGGATGCGGTGAAGAGATTTTTAGCCACGCGGCGAAAGGGCGCCGCGGCGTCCGCGGAACGGCGTCCGGCGGCGAGAGAACGTCTCGCGCCAGCCGCGCCGTGGTTCAAGCGCAAGCAGCCGGACGTTTACTGGGACGTTGATTTAGAAAAGATTCAAGGCGCGCGAGAATCGATGGACGCCAAACGATCGGATGCGGTTGATTTTGACTTTGAAATCACGGACATGCCGATCAAGGCACGCAAAACCGCGGCGCTCGGCTCCAGCGGCGAAGACGAAAGCGACGTCGAAGTTGTTCGATCGACGACGAAAAGCGATGAACCATCCAACGCGACGGTCGGTATCGACGATCTCTTTTCTCAACAGATTGACACGTGGACGAAGCGAGCGATGAGGGGCTTTCAAGAAGCGAACAAAAAGGCGCGTCAAACGATCACCACCATCTCTAAGCAAGCGGTGCGCGCTGAGGAGGAGTTACTGATGAAACGAATTGATGTTCGCATGTACGTTGATTTCGCTGATCCATACTCGCTCGAGCTCATGCTCGGGGCGTACCAAAGGCTCGCGTCGATGCCGCTAGGACCGGTCGACTGGAACATCGTGCCCTTCGTCAACGTAGGCCAGGAAAGGAACAAGTCTGCCAACTGCTTATACAGTGGACACGCTCGGCACTTGAGTTGTACGACAAACGCGATCGCCGCATGCGCGGTCGAAAACATAGGAACTTTGAGTGGCGGCATGCGAGCGTTTACGTCGTGTTACGGAATGCAGCTTCTCAAGCTTGAAGCGCAAGACGCGTTCAAGTACGGTCGTCACGAGGAAGCGCTTAACAAGATCGATGAACGATGCTGTCGAGCTGTCGCTGATGCGGTCGAGCACGAAGAAGCGGTAGAATTGTCCGAATCAGAATCAGAATCCGGTAAAGAGACAGACAAAAATACGCTGCAACGGTTGGGAATGTCGAGCGCAAACACACAGATTTGTGCCGCTCAAAAGAAGTGCGCGTTCCATGGCGCCGGGTACGATTTGTTGAAAAGCAACGACGCTGAGCTCGGATCGATTCATCCTCGGCATAAATGGCTTCCTTGGGTCACGATCGACGGTAAAGTCGCGTGTCGCAAGAAGTGCAACTTGCAAGCGACGGTGCGTCGACGAATTTGCAACCTGCGGACTTCGCTTCCGGAAGGGTGCCCTAAATTTCCGTGGGCGGAGGCGTGGTACGACGAGCCAGAGATTTCTTTCGGAGGTCTCATCGTGACGTGCGCGGCGGTCATGCTCGCGAGCGTATCTCTATTCGTCCTCATGCGCGAAGCCGGGATGAATCCGCTCGGTCTTTACAAGGACAACGCGAATGAGGGAGCGATCGAAGCGGAGCGAGTCGGGCTACTGCCCAAGTGAGAAATCATACAACCATCAATTTTTTTAATGTAACATGTATTTCAGCGGCAAAGGCAAAGATTCAGACAAACAAACAAACTCAACGCGACAACGTCCGGTATTACAAGTACAGTCAGCGCGGCGACGTCAGAAAATCACTCCGCCGCAGGCTTCGAAGGCGTCTTTCAAATCTATCGGGATTAAATCGCCGACGGTCAAAAGTTCGAACGATGGCGCGGGTGCGGCTAGAATCGCGCTCCATTCATCCTTTGAAAAGTCGCGTCGAGAAAACGTCGTCTCCGTAAACTCGCCGTCGGCGTCCACTATATCCTCTATTGGTCCTCTAGATACCGTGATCCAGTGTCTATCTTCATTCACGGCATCGTCAACGATTGGTGGGAACGCTTGCATGTGAAAAGACCAATCGTCTCGCGCCTTTCCATCCACCGACACGCTCGCCGTCGACCTCGCAGCGTCGATGTCAAACTCGCACCGCCTCAGATCCATCCCGAGTCCCACCCCGATCGCCTTCACGTGCGCCTCTTTCAGGCTCCAGTGCTTCCTAAACAACTCCTCTCCCGCGCGTTCTCCGTCCCTCGCCGCCGCACCCGCGATCGACGCCCGCTCGCGATCCGTCAGGACCGACGAAAACGTCTCCAACAACTTTCCGACGTCTCGCTCCGCGCCCCCCCCCTCCCGTCACTCGTCGCACCTGTCCCGGCGCCGCCACGTCCACTCCCACCACCGCGTGCGTTTCACTCGCCAGCACGACGTAATCACCCTCGTGCGAGACGTTATAATTAAAATTCGGCGCCCCCGCGACGCTCGCGCGCGCTCCGTGAAACGGCTTGGACCCTTTGGTTCTCCGCACGTCCAGCGCCTCCACGCGCGCGTCTCGCCACCGCGCGTCCTCCGCGCTCGCGCACGCGCGTTTAATCGCCGCGCGTTGCATCAATCGCGACAGCAACGCGCGCTTACGGTCTTCAAAGCGATGAAAGCGCATCACTTCTTCGCGTTCGTGCGTCGGGAGGATCGCCAAGACGAAGGCGAACTCGTCGTCGCCGGGGCGCCACGTCGTGGAGTTGACGATCCAGCGCAGGCGCAGGTGATCGGCGGTGTCGGTCATGGCGCCCGAAGGCGCGGGAAGCGCGACGGGGCGCGATGTGCGGCGCGATGGCTCGCGATTGGCGAGTGCGAGCGTTTTCTGGCGGTTACGCCGTCGACGCGGGCGAAGGGCGCGAATGCGTTGCGAATATGAATACATACGTGTGTGATGCGAACGCGCGCGACGCGTCGAACGAAGTAGGACGTGCGAATCAAATCTCGCCGTTCAGGATGCCCTCGCGAACGCGACGCATCTTATCGCCCATGTGATACAGGTTGTGCTCGCTCGCCAAGGACCAAGCGAGCGGTTCGTTGGCGCGATCGAGGTGATGAAGATAGCCCAAGGTGTGCTTGGTGCAGAGCGTGCACTCGCACTCTTCGCACGCGGGTGCGGTGCTGGTTCGGAATTCGGCGCGACGGAAGTTGATGCGTCCGCGAGAGCGCGTAAATAGCGTGCCGTGTCTCGCGACTTGCGTCGGGTAGCAACTGTCAAACGTGTCGACGCCGTTCGCCACCGCGTGCCCGATGTTTTCCATGTCAGCGATCCCCAGGAGGTGATTCGGCAAGTGTTTCGGAAGGAGAGGCATCAAAAACTCGAGCAAAGCGCGGAGTTCGGCCGCGTCGCGGCCGAGAGAACCGCCAATCGCGAGCCCGTCGAACGGCAGGGCGCTCAAGTACTCGACGCTCATCCGTCGCAGCTCGCGATCCACGCCTCCGTGCACGACGCCGTACATCGCTTGTTGGCGCACGTCCTTCAAGTGCGTCTCCAAACTCCTAGTCATCCATCGATGCGACCGATGCACGCTCGCCTCCAACGTCTCGCGATCGATGTCGTACGGCGGCAACTCGTCGAGCGGAATGATGATGTCCGCGCCGATTTGTTTCTGACTCAACACGCTCGACTCCGGCGTGAGCGTCATCTTCGTCCCGTCCCTGTACGATCGAAACGTCGCCCCCTCCTCGGTCACGTCGATCAATAAATTCTCCCGTCGATGCTTCGTCGCGTTTCTGCTCTTCAACTCCTTCGTCTTCGTCCTCGCGTTCGCGTCGTCCGGCATCCCCAGCGAAAACACCTGAAACCCGCCGCTGTCCGTGATCACCGGCCCTCGGCGTCCCATGAACGCGTGTATCCCGCCCATCTCCTCCACCACCGCCCCTCCCGGCTGCAGCATCAGGTGATACGTGTTCGCGAACATCAAATCGATCCCCGCGCGTCGCAGCGCGTCGCCGTGCACCGCCTTCATCGCCGCGTTCGTCCCGACCGCGACGTATCCCGGCGTCGCGATCGTCCCGTGCGGCGTGTGAATCATCCCCGCCCGCGCGTTCGAGCGCGTCGACGCGCGCAGGACCTCGAACTCGAAGCGCGCGCCGCCGTCGCCGTCGCCGTTCGACGTCGTCGCGCGCGCGCGTCGCGTCGTCGCGTCGCGCGCGCGCGCGCGCGCGGACGCGGTCGACGCGCCGCGGACGCGGTCGAGGACGCCTCGCGCGCGCGCGACGCGCGCGACGCGCATCGCGCGTCGCGATGCGACGCGCGCGTCCGACGCGCGCGTCCGACGAACGCGTCCGACCGACCGCGTGTTCACCGTTTACCCATACGTATCGGTGCGCTTCACGGGGACGACGCGCCCGGGACCCGAACGCGCGCTCGGGGCGCGCGGTGGTTCGGGAGACGACGACGACGCGTCTTCGCGTCGACGGCGCTCGGACGAGGCGCGCGCGGGGAGTCGATCGATCCCCGCGCGTTTCGCGATTCGCGATTTGTAAAAAATGGCGTCGCGCGCGTCCGACCGACCACTGTAATCGCACTGTTTACCCATACGAAATCCCCGCCGCGCGCGCCCGCGCCCGCGCGACGTCGTCACATCGCGACGCCGATCGACATGGCGGCGTGCGCCGTCGACGATCGCGCGTTCGCGCGGACCGCCGACGACGTCGCGCGCGTCGAGCCCATCGCGACGACGACGCCGATCGCCGCGCTCGAGGTGCGACGACGACGCGACGACGCGCGACGACGACGCGATCGATTCGAACGAGTCGTTTGACGACGACGACGACGACGACGACGACGACGACGCGCGCGCGACGGACGACGCGACGCGACGCGACGGACGACGCGAGGACGCGCGTCGCGAGTCCGATGACTGACGACGAACGAACGGCGACGCCGGAACGGACTCGAACGACGCAGGAATCAGGGATCGCGGCGTCCGACGTGAGCAAGCTGCGCGACGCGGGCGTGCACACGGTGGAGGGACTCGCGGCGGCGTCGAGGAAGCAGCTGCAGTCGATCAAGGGGCTGTCGGAACAGAAGGTGGAGAAGCTGAAGCAAGCGGGTGCGGACGAGGGGCGAGGCGAGGCGAGGGGCGCGGGAGAACGCGAGGGAACGAGCGCGCGCGGGGGACGGGACGCGCGAGGGGGACGCGCGCGAGCGGTGCCTCGTTTGAAGGTTTGAATGCGAGCACCCGAGACTGACGACGACGCGACGACGCGCGAGCGACGCAGCGAACGCGATCGTGCCCGCGGGATTCACGACGGCGAAGATGATCGATCAGCAGCGTCAGGATACGATATACATCACGACGGGCTCGGCCAAGGTGGACGAACTGTTGCAAGGGGGGATCGAAAGCGGGAGCGTGACGGAGATTTACGGCGAGTTCAGGACGGGGAAGACGCAGTTGATGCACACGCTCGCGGTGACGAGCCAGATGCCGGTCGAACACGGTGGTGGCGAGGGTAAGTGTCTGTACATCGACACCGAAGGCACGTTCCGTCCGCAGCGGTTGATTCAGATCGCCGAGAGATTCAACATGGATCCCTCGGCGGTGCTGGATAACGTGGCGTACGCCAAGGCGCACAACGTCGAACATCAGAGCGAACTTTTGCTCGCCGCCGCAGGAATGATGGCGGAGACGCGATTCTCGCTCATGATTATCGACTCCGTCACCAATCTCTACCGCACCGAATACGAAGGTCGCGGCGAACTGAGCGCGCGTCAGATGCACCTCGGGAAATTCTTGCGCCAACTCGCCCGTCTCGCGGATGAGTTTGGCGTCGCCGTCATCGTGTCCAACCAAGTCGTCGCTAACCCCGAGGGCGGACCATTCGCGGGAGCGAATGCGCTTAAACCCATCGGCGGGAACATCATGGCGCACGCGAGCACGACGCGATTAGCCCTTCGCAAGGGGCGCGGAGAGAACAGAGTGATGAAAGTCGTGTGTTCCCCCGTGCTGCCGGAATCGGAGGCGCAATTTTCCATCAGCGAGTTTGGTATCGAAGACGCTAAGGATTAAAGCGAGCGAAGAGATTTCCATGTATTTCATAATTTTACAACTTTCGTTCCACTACGTCTCAGCGCAGCGTCGTCGAGTACCACGCAACACCGCACGCGATGGCGACGCCGCCGCAGATTTGTATGCCCAGCCTCAGTTTTTCGTAGTCGAACTTTTCGCGCGCCTCTTGACCGTACTGCTCTTCTAACGTTTTCTCTCGCTTCTTTCGCCCACTGGATGCGCTCGCCTTGGCGCTGGTCGACCATTTATCGATGTACGGAGCGAACGAATCTGGATCGCGCAGCAACGGCACCTCCACGCGTTCGTTCGCCGCTATCTCCAGTCTCGGCGCCTCAAGAATGAACCGTAACTCCTCCGCCTGCTTCCGAATAGACTTCTCCGGATGAACGCTCTCCAGGTACTTGTAAATCTCCAACGCCTTATCCCCTTGGCCGTACGCATCCAGCGCAAGCGCCTTGTAAATCTGAATCCGTCCGCCGAGCAGACTCGTCTCGCTAGTCTCGTCTTCGGCCGCCTTAAACCACTTCACCGCGTCGTCGTACATACCACGACCGTACGCATACACCCCGGAATCATACATTTTCGTCGCGCTCTCGATCTCGCCTCGCAGCGTTCTCGCGTTCGACTCCAACTTCTCCGCGATTTTCTCCGCGTACTTTCGCTGCGCCTCGGGCGCTTCGGCCAGGCTCGAGTACCCCAGAGCCTTCGCGACCGTCGTCTCGAAGTCTTCGCCCGCCTCGAACGCCTCTTGAAACCTCTGCGTCGCCTTCAGCACCTTCGCCGCGTCGGCACCGGTGGGAATGAGCGCGCGCCGGACCTCCTGCAGCAGCGCTTTCGACGCGTTGTTTGCTGGATTGCTGCTCACGACGACGGGTTTGGACGCGATTATCGCGTCGTCCGCGCGCCGTTCGGAGCTCGAGCGCGGCGCGGTGCGCGAGCGTCGCGCGCGTCGCGCGTGCGCGAGGTTAGGGAGGACGGCGCGCGCGAGGGCGGGCATGAGTCGCGCGATGCAGTGACGTCGAGCCGGTATTTCCAGCTCTGTCTGATTTTACAACAGTCGCGACGACGCGCGCGCGCGAATCCAGGCTACGATTTATCGCCGGGAAGAGCCACCGATTTAGGCTTGCGCTGACGACTTTTCTTCGACTTCGGAGCCGCTGCCGGGACGCCGTTCGCCGGGCGCTTGGCGCCGGCGCCGGCGCCGGCGGAGACGACGCGAGAGCCGCTCGACGTCATCCGACGGACGACGACGCTGACGGATCGATCGGTGGAATCGAGCGTTAAGGCGCGAGATTTTTGCGCGCGACCGATTGCATCTTTCGTGATCGTACCGTCGAGACGTTCGAACGCGTCGTTGGCGCGTTTGGCGTCGGTAAACGTGACGAGGCAGGAGGTGGTTTTTTTGCCGCCGCCGAGAGCCGCGGAGTCCTTCGTCGTCACATCGAGAAAGCTTCCCTCCACGCTCTCGATGTGCGCTCGGTCGGTTTCTTCGAACACCATCTTCAACGCCTCCGCGCTCGTCCCACGCGGGATGCGATGGATAAAAAGCTTGCACAGGTCCTCGGCGTCCACTTTGTGCGGCGGCGCGTCTACCTCAAACGTGGGGTTCGCCTCGCGAACCGCCCATAACACTAAGTCTAATGCCGCTTTGGCGTCCTCGACGGAATCGTGATAGCCTGCCTCAGTTTGTCTCATCTTTCGCCTGAGCAACGTTTCGCACAAAATCGCCAAGCTCGGCGTCGACCGAGGGAGATTCTTGTAACGAAACAACATCCCAGTGTCGATGACGGGTTGATGGTCAATCTTTAAAGACTTCAAATCATGCATCAACGAATGACCCACGAGCACAGTGCCCGGCTTACACAACTCCACGAGTTTATCTTGCACGTCGCTCAACGTCATCGGCGCCGCGAGGACGTTCTCCGCCTTCAACCCAGTAATCTCCGTCCTCATGTCGACGATGTTCCCCGGCGGCTTTACGAGCGTCTTCAACAAAATATTTCCCTCCTCATCCACCACGGACACCCCGACGAGCGCTCGCGCGTCGTCATCCGTCTCGCACATCTCACAATCCACCCCCAACAACCTCGGCTTCATCTCTTTCTCCACGCACCAACGCACCGGTCGATACTTTGTCCGTCGCCACGGCGGTTCGTGCGACGGCAACCGATAATACGCCTCCGCGAACCCCTCATGCTTTCGCGTTCGTCGCACCAGCGCCCACGCTCGATCACCCTTCGCATCGACGACCTCATCGTCTCCCCACTCGTCCCACTCCGCGCGTTTCTTCCGCCACTGATCGTGTTTCGTCAGCGCCGTCACGCGCGCCGTCCCGAGCGCCGTCTCGAGCGTCTCCACAAACTTTCTCAGCGTCTCCGCCGCGTGTCGGCTCGGATCGCCGCGTTGGTTCTCGGGTCGCTTCACGTTCGCTTTGAGCCACGCCTTGAAGTCGCACGCCGGGTGTTCGCTCGGCGCGGCGGTGAATCGACGCTGCGCATCCTTGACCACGCGCACCAGGGCGGCGAATTCCTGTTCGAGACGAATCCGCGTCAGTCCACCGCGCGCCTCGCGACGACGCGCGCGACGCTCCGCGCGCGACGAACGACGCGACGCGCGCGCGCGGCGCACCTCGGCGCTGGTCGACATCGCCTCGCGAAGTGCGGCGCCTCGGGACGCGCCGCCGCCGACGCCCCGACTCGACCGACGCGTTCGCTCCCACAACCTTCGATTATAATACAACGCGTCGACGTGACGACGCTCTTTAGAATTCAATTCGATTTAATCTCGCCGCGCGCGTCGCCGCGCGTCCCGTCGCGTCTCCCGCGTCTCCCGCGCGCGCGTCCCGCTCGACGTCGCGTCCCGCTCGACCTCCCGTCCCGCGCGCGCGTCGCCCTCGCGCGTCGCCGTCGCCCCCCCGCGCGCGCGCTCACTTGCTCGCGCGCTTCCCCTCGCCCTTCTTCGGCGGTCCCTTCCCTCGCCGCTTCAATCGCTCGAGTTTCACCCTTCGCCGCGTCTCGCGCGGCGCCGTGAACAGCGGATCGAGCGCCGCCATCGACCGCGGGTAGTACGCCGCGAGCCGTTCGCCGATCAGCGGCGCGCGCAGGATTTTTCTCCCGCTCGGTCGACCGTCGCCGAGGTGATGGCCGAAGACGCGCGCGGCGACGCGCGCGATCTCCGCCGCGGTCTTCGCGACGGTCGGCATGGCGCGACGCGATGTGACGACACAGCGCGGCGCTTCCGGCGGCGCGCGACGCGCGATGAGCGACGACGAGGACGTGAAGAAGGAGGTGAAGGAGGATCACATCAACATCAAGGTCAAGGACATGGTGCGGCGCGAGGCGACGCGAGGACGCGAGGCGACGCCGAACGACGACGACGATGGTTTTTAAATCTTGGACGATGAATCTGGATGACTGACGATGGACGCGCGATAGGATAACAACGAGGTGCACTTCAAGGTGCGACCGTCGACGAAGTTTTCGAAGGTGTTCGACGCGTACTGCCAGCGGAAGGCGCTGCAGCCGAACGCGGTTCGATTTTTGATCGACGGCGAGCGCCTGCGACCGGATCAGACGCCGGAGGAGCTGGACATGGAGGACGGCGATTGCATCGACGCGATGATGGAGCAGGTGGGCGGGCGTTGAGGGCAGAACGCGGGGACGCCGCCGCGTTCGACGAAGCGCGATTCGGATCGGGATCGCGGGCTGTAGTCTGATGACGACGCGAATCGACTCTTGTGATTTCATACGCCGCTACGTCTATACTCGTCTATCGCCGGCGCTTCGCTCACTGGTACTCCGCTTGCGCGCGTTGCATCTTGCCCTGTCGACTTCTGAACACGTCTTTGGCCGGTGGCTTGCTCGAGGCCGAGGCGCGAGAAGCCGTCAACGCGGGATCGTCGATGAGTTCGATGGCTTTTCGCTTCTCGCCGCCTTGGTAACCCATTTCGTCGAGATATCGCTCGATGGCTTCCTCGCTCAGATCGGTGCTCTTCAACGCGTCTAAGACGGCATCGACGCGAGGTGGAGGAAACTTTGCGAAGGCAACGGGGCCTGGAAGGCTGGTGAAGAACTTGCCGAGCGCGCCGGGAAGCTTTCTCTTCTCGATCGGCGGAGGAGGAGGAGGTTTCGCGGAACGCGTTGGCGCGCCCGTGGGCGCGGCGGGTGGTGGCACGGCGGCCATGGCCGCCGCTCGCGCGAGTCGTTCTTGGCGCAGCGTTGCGAAGGAAACGCTCGAAGCTTCGATTCTTCGCATGGGCACGACGGCGCCAAGCGACGCGAAGTAATCGCAGTATTCTTCGCTCGCGGGTCGAATGTCCATGCACGTGTGTCTCCCCAACAACGAGTTCAAGAGATTCGTTTTGATGACCGTCGCCCCGCACGCGGCATTACGCCGTGCCTCTGCATCTAAAATCGTATCCACTGTGCCATGCGAACGCTCAAAATCGACAAACATATCCCAAATCTTCACCGACGGCGATTCGCTCAGGGACCGTTCAAACAAAACTCGGGCGTTGGCGACGTCGTTCACGCCAATCAAGAACTCGGCATAACGCTCGACGTAGTCTGGCGACGTCAAAAATTTCTTAAGCCCGAGTTCAAAGATGTTTCTCGCCGGTTTATCGCTCTTATCGTACTGCCATTCAATCATCGCGGAGTTTGCGTAAATTTCCCACGTCGCCCCGGGCGCCTTACGGGCTCGCATGAAAGCTTTTCGACTCGAATCTTGATCTCCAACCCGACGCGACGCGCGAACGTATTCGCAGTACGTTAGAACTATATCCGACGGCATCATTATCTCCTCACCTCGCTCGATGGCTTCGACAGCGCTCTCTTCATAGGCGTCAAGCACGGACTCGTAGATGGCTCTACACGCGTCTGCGTCGCCGCGAGTCTCTTCGATATCCGCCGACGCAAAAGTGAGGAGCGTGCAATACGGTAACGCCTCCCGCGCGCGCTGTAAAACTTCCACCGCCTCGTCTGATCGATTCTCGATCTCGTGCCAGTTCGCGTACTCTAGCCAAAACTCAGGCGTCTCACCGAGAGACAGACCCGCTAATTCGTAGGCGTGCTTCACGCGCGCATAGAGTTGTGGAGACGGTTCATTCGGCGTTGCACCTTCGAGCTTTTGCACGTTTGACTTCTCAAAATCGATAACCTCTGCCCATTGAGCTGCGCACGCCTTGGGTGATGCCGCAAGAAGCGCGTATTGTCCACTCTTGCAGGCCTTCGCCCCGTGCGCGGGCGAGCCGCAGAATTTACATTCGTGCGCGCGCGCACAACCTCTACACCCAGCGGCATTGAACGCGGGACAAATAATCGAAGTCAACCCATCCGCACCGCGCTGCACTGGATCAACACACACCGCGCCCACAACGACGTCGGCGAGCACCTTCTTCCTCTTACCAAGCGCCGTGCGTGTGAGCAACAACTTTGGCGCTATTTCCTGCAACAACGCCCTCGCGAGCGCCTTATTCTTCTCAAGCTCAAACGCTTCGTAAGCCTTGTAAACTGCATCTAATTTGTGCATCGGCACTGAAATTGCCTTCTGGTACGTCCTACGAACGATCATATCTCTCGCACTCGGCGCTTGCTCCACAGCAACGTCGGTGACAATCAGCGTCGCCTCGGTGCCGCGCAAGAATTGACAATAGTCCATCCAAAGATCACCAGCGTCCGCGTCCTCGCCGACGACGTCCACGGAGTACTCGTACACCGACTTCATTGTGTTCACCCCCTCTTCTGTCGTCACATCGTTCGTGCTCGCCATGTACGACGCGTATCTACGCCAGAGCAACGCGCTCGGGCACGGTATCAAGCACTTACCGAAAATCGCGCGGATCGCCTCGTCGTCCGGCGTCCCCGCATCGTTCTTCGAAAGCTCCGCGTCGACGTACCAGCACCACGCCAACGATGATCGAGGAAACTGTTCAGTGATGGCGTCGAACAGCAGTCGAGCGCTCGGAATCGTCGTCGCCAACGCCAGTCTCGCGCACCGTTCCCACCCGGCGGCGTCTGACGGATTCTCTCTTAAATGCGTCAGCAAATCATCGTGATCGCCGCTCCCGTCGGTTTCGACCGCATCCACGTCCGCATCTTCTAACTTTGCGTCGTCGGCGTCCGTCGCGACGACGCGTTCGGGCGCGTCGCCGACGTCCGGGGGCGAAGAATCTTCGTTTGACGCTTGACTGAGTAATCTTCCCACGAGATCGGCTTTCGTGCCGCTATCGTCGAGCCCAGCGTCGGCGCAGCGCTTCTTGAGATCGACAGCCTTCAGCCGCATGAGCGATTTCTCGGTGCTCATGACGCTCGCGATGGACTCACGCGAACGATGACGCGCTCGAGAGTGAGGCGACGGCGGGACGAGAGGCAACGACGGCTCGGCTCGCGGCGACGACGACGTATGTGATGTTTCGAATCTAAGATTTATTCGCCGCGCGCGCGCGAATCCAGGCGCGAATGTTTGGTAAGTTTGATTTTTCTCCGCGCTCGAGGGCTGCTCGATTGGGCACGCGCGCCAAGGGCGCGCAGGTTGGTCGGCCGTGCGCGCAGGCAAACGGCATTTGGGTCAGACGCAAAGCGCGGACAATCGCTTCGCACTCGTCGCGATTCAAGGTGTCTCCGAACATGATGGCGCCTCTGCACGCTTTACTCGCGAGTAATCTATGAAGCGGTCTCGGAGCCTGCTTCGTCGACGTCGACGTCGTTTGTAATTGAAACAAATACTGTCGAAGTGCGTCGCCGCCCAAGGACGTGCCGCGAATCGTTGGGACTCGAGTGAGGTAGACGACCGTCTCGTTGTTGTCGTCGTTGTCGTTCCGCCAATCCCAGCCCCAACGACGCACGAGTGCGGCGTTTGTATTCAAAGTGTTGAACTCTTCCACGCTCACCGGCGTCGCCCAGAGCGCGGAGGATTGAGTTTCTTGTGTCGGTACGTGCATGTCGTCGCTGAGCACGCGTGCCCAAAGCTCTTCGAGTGATATTCTCTCGTCAGCTGCGTGTTGATCGAATGCAACTATGACATCATCGTCGAGAACCGTCAAGATAAACTTCTTTCCCACCTGGTCGATGACTCGCACTCTCTCTTCTCCGTCGCTCATCGAAAGCAGGCATTCTCGCGAAAGCTCTGATGGGGGACGAAGCGCGGAACTCGCAGCTGTCTTTTCGATTGAAAGAATCGGACACTCAGTATCAAAGACTGGATTTGACCACGTCCGCAAGGCCGCCGCCGCGTTTGACGGCGAACGAGGTGGCTCGGCGTCTCGCGACAGACGTCGCAGCATTGATTTCGCAAATGGTCCTTCGCCGTCGTTCGGGCAGCACTCGCATCGTTCCCGTTCACTCATCTTACGCCGATTTCTCGGTGGATCAATGACTGAAGTCATCTTTGGCGGTGGGTCGTCGCTTGGGGAGTCGTCGCGAATCGGCCATGCGTGCTCGTTCACGCACGCTTTGCGAAGAACAGAAAGGACCGTGTTCCAATTTTCAAACTCGATCAACGTCGTCTTTGGATCGAACGTCACTTCGAATGCGTCTTCCGGGCACTCGATCGATATGAGATATGCTGGAAATCCCTTTCCTGTGTTTCGTACGCCGTGGCCTAAAAAGGCATCGGCCTCGATGCGAATCATCTCTCGATGCAGCGCGTTTGATTTGCCGCGGATGAAGTCTCCATTGACGTACACGTACTGCAACTCAGCCGACCCAAGCCGACGATCGGGCGCGCTGACATATCCACGAACGCGCCACCGCCAATCGTCGGAGTCGTACTCCACCGGACGTAAATATCTCACGACGTCGTCACCGAACGCTCGACCCAACCCATCCAGTACGCTCGATCGGTTCCCTTCCACGCGCTCCACGACGGCTCCGTCCACGCGAAGCGTCATCCCCAGATTAGGCCTCAAAAGGCACGCGTGGAACACGATGGACCGCATCTCCATCACTAACTCACTCCGTTTTTCACTCAACCGCTTCATCGCGACGCTGTTGTTCCAAAACACGCCCTCCAACCTCACAGTCGTCGCGTCCTCATCGAACGCGCGCAGACTCGTCTCCAATCGCGCGCCGCCGCCGCCGCCGTCCCCGTCTTCATCCCACGCGTGCGTCAACTCCATCGCCGGCTCGCTCGATCCTCGCGCTCTGGACGTCATCTTCAACGATTTACACGCCCCCGCGATCTCGATGAGCGCGCGTCCGCGCCGATTTCGTCCCCCGCGCGTCGCGCCGCCGATTCCGGAAGCAGAACCGGCACTTTCCTCTCGGTTGTCTCGGAGCGCGAGACACAGCTCGCGCGCGTCCGCGCGCGTCATCCCGTCGCCGTCGTCCGCGACGACGACGCACACGTTCGAGCGCTCGCGTCGTCCCGTCGCCATCGCGACGTCGACGCGGATCGAGCGCGCGCGCGCGTCGACGGCGTTCGCGACGAGC
>JACLAB010000611.1_pt1 | contig 16210 bp, 10 predicted proteins | sample 8027921 | NCBI WGS metagenome assembly JACLAB01 (sample SAMN15725117, study PRJNA655200) | protist metagenome | isolation source: fluorescence activated cell sorting (FACS) single amplified genomes of... | place: USA: West Boothbay Harbor, Gulf of Maine | collected 2000-07-19 | reverse complement strand
TTCGACAGTGGGAACTCTCCAGGTTTCGGCGGCTTCTTCTTCTCCTCTTTTTGTTTCTCTTCTTCTTCTCCTTCTTTGTCTTCTTCTTCTTTTCTATTACCGTCGTCTTCAAATCCTCCTTCGTACTCGTCGTCGTCCGCATCGGGAACCTCAACAAAATTATCATACCCGATGTTCTTCTCGTCGTCGTTCTCCTCCTGCGCTTTCATCTTCCTCATTTTCTTCGCTCGTTTCTTTGCCAGCTTTTTCGCCTCCACATCGTCATCATCGTCTCGTTTCGTTTTCTTTCCTCCCATAGAATGCTCTCGTTCTCTCTCAACAAAGAGTAGTTGGACGCAGTAAAAGAGTTGTTGTTGTTGTTGTTGCGTGTTTTTGGATTCGCCGCCGCTCTGACGCTTTTTTGCTCCAAAACGACAAAATTTGTTTTGCACTTTTTTTCTTCTTCTTCTCAATAATAATAAATTCCACTCGCTCTCACTTCTTCATCGTAATATATTTATGATATGTGTGGATGACGAGGATGGTGAAAACAACGACAGAGACGTACTGCGACGACGACGAGACGATTGAGTTCTTCTCTGAGTTCTACTCTTACTGCGCGGAGCGATTGAAAATGAAAACGACGACGACGGAAGAAGTAGAAGAAGAAGAAGAAACGATTTCATCATCAGTTTTGGAGGACGTGACCAGATTGGTGATTTTCTTTGACGACGACGACGAAGAAGACAAAGAGAAGCGAAAAGAGTACTTGAGTTTAGAGAAGAAACGCGTGGAGAGATACAGAGATTTACGAAGAAGAAGTGAAAGAAGAAGGAAAGATGGAGAGAAAAGAACGACGAATGTATTCGCGGGCGTGGAAGCGCTGCTGGCGGTTATCGCAGAAAAAACGACGACGCACGAGAAGAAGAAGAAGTTAAAGAAGAAGAAAGAAGTCTCTGATGAAGATATTTCTAATAAGAAGGATACCAAAAATGATACGCTGCGCAAAGCGTGGGAACAGATCGTGCCGAAGGAGCACTTCGTGAACGCGATGCTAAACGCAGATGTGAGCGATTCGCGAATAAAAAACGCGAATAAAGCGATGGCGGAAATGTTCAAGGAGTGCGTAGAGATGGAATGTAGCTCGACGACGTCCGACGCGCCGGCGACGTCGTTCTTCGAGACGGGTGAATTTTTACGAGATAGTGAAGAAGTTAAGAACGAAACGAACGCCCAGAAGTACTATTGCGATCTAGAGCGCGCGTCGGAGGAAATGCGGACGCTTTTAAACGCGTGCGAACGCGCCGATTTAATCTTGAAGAAACGCTTGTACGAGCGTCTAGTTTTAGAAGAGCATCAAAAAGAAAAAGAACGAGAGATTGGAGCGGTGGAAATGTTTGCCAGGGGATGTTGTCTGTTACCGCATCGGAAGGGAGTGCGCGATAGAGAAATGCATAGCAGTGATAAGAACGCAAGTAGAAGCATTGTTCTCGCGTCGACGTGTTTACAAATTTTGTCTAGAAGAGGATACGCGGATAAGTGCGCGAATGCGATTGCTTTTGTTCATTTTAGAGAAGAAGAACGGGAAGAACAAGATGAAAAAAAGTTCGTTGATCAAAAGGATGAGAGTCTAGCGCGCGTATTAGACTCGATATCAGATACGCGGGCGTGTTGCAAAGTAATCGAAAGCGTTATTGTTGACGTTTTCGGGAGGAAAAAATACACAAGCGCCAGTCGCGACTGCGAACGCGTGCTTCGTCAGATGTTAAAGCTGAGATTTTGGAAGTGCGAAACGACCAGATACTTCATGGGGGAGGAGTTGCTACTTCGAAAAGGGTGTCCAAGGAATGTACTCCCGTCGCTGCTTCGTCTGCTGATTGTTAATCCTTTACCCACAGATTATCTCGCTGATGAAAAAAACGGAGACGAAGCCGGAGCAATCCCATCGGAAAATGTGAGCGTTGAAGACTTCAAACACGCGATTATAGTGAGCGCGTGCGAGTTATGGGCGTCGAAAGAGTTTGTCGTCGGGAGTTCAGCGAAAGCGAAGGGCCACTTGGCGGCTATTATAAACGCGACATTAATCCTATCGCAATCTTCCGGCGCTTCGTGGGAAAAGTTCGTCAACGGCATCGAAAGTGGTAAATTCAACGATGGCACGACGATGACGTCTTACATTGTCGACGGCATATCGTCTCGATTAGAATCGTCCTCAGCACAAAATCGCGCGCACGCGTCGCGAATCGCCAAACAATTTTCGTTGGCCATGAACACAGAAAATCCAACGATGTTGGATTTAAACGCACCGGTAGATGGCGATACCGACCTTCTCGATCCAGATGAAGGCGAGGACGACGACGACGACGACGATGGATATCGAAGCGCGAACGAAGCCGAGTGGGAATCAAACGTGAAAGTGACACTTGGTGAATACGACGCGTCGAAAGTGTTACCATCTTCTTTTTACGAGGCGGAAACTGTCGAAGGGGAAAGCAAAAGAGAGAAAGGACCAACCATCGATATCGAAGAAGTAGACGAGCAAGATGAAGAGGACGACTCTGAAGAGGACGATGAAGAGTTTCGAGCGTACGATATCGACTCAGATGATGACGACGAGCTCACGCAGAAGAATTCGAACGCGAAGAATTTGAAGCGGCATTTAAAACAGCTTCCAAAACCGCGAACTTTGCGCGAAGCTTTGAACGCTTTGCGGCGCGTCAAACCTTCCCAACACATCGCCGATGCAGATTTAGCAGACGCACAGGAAGGTGCCGTGTATGCATTAGCAGAAATGTTTGAAACCGTCCCAGATGAACTCTTTTCCGTAGCTGGTCAGTTTTCAATCGCGCTATTACACGCGAATCCACCGACGCCTTCGGTGAAAGCGCTGGAAATATCGCGCATGAACGGTTTAACAAGATTGTTTGAAAACGCTCCGGAAGAGTCTATTCCAACAGCCATTGGTCATGCGTTCGATGGAACGAGTTGCGATTCGAGTCATAAACTGGAGGTTTTGAGTTGCATCGCGCAAGCCGCGAAGACGTTATCGGCATTGCCTCCTCCATCATCGAGCGCTTCTCTCGAGCCAGGAGAAAGCGAAAAATCAGCGATTGCTGCAACGAGCGGTAAAACGCGCGTGTTCGCTCCGAAAGCTTTGGAAAACCAAAACAGAGGTATCGGGCGAATCGGTCATAGAACTCGTTCGGCGCTCATAGGTCCGACAATCGTCGCCCCGTTATTGGTTTCGTTATCATCCCAGTTAGAAAAAATGGCCGATTTATCTTCCTCAATAGGTAGCGAAGCTATAGTTTTATCCGCGATGTTGGATTGCATCGGCGAATGTTGCTGCCGGACACAAAACGCCGTCAATTCCTTTAATACTTCGTTGGCAACGCTCGCGACGCTCACCAAACACGACTCGTCTTTGTTGAAGCACTGCAATCCGAGCGTCCGGTCGAGCGCGTTGGTAGCGTGCGCGAGAGCGTTAATGGTTGTGCCAGATATCATGGCTAAGGAAGAATTGATGCTCTCGTTACAAGAATGTCACAATCAGGAGGACGACGATAGTGACAGAGCAGAACGTCACGAAACGAAAACGTCCAAACTCTTTGCCGCGATTGAGAAAATCACCTCCATCGCTAGAATCGAAAACGCTCGCGGCGTCGACGAGCAGTGTCGCTCCGCCGGCGTTTTCGCTCTAGCCGCCGCACGAGACGTCGTCAAACGCGCCACGGAGAATACTTTACTCGATAATCAAAACGACGACCCGGAAAAGCAGCAGCACAACCTCTCTGTTCAAGACTTTGTTTTACCGAAAACCGAGAGCAAGCGCTTTCAACAAAGCGCGAGTCAAGTGGTCGCAAAAGCCATGGAAAAGTTACGAGTGAACGCTCCCGTTGGCGAAATGAAAAAGAAAGAGAGCGTTCGTTTCGCGTAGAATCAGGGAATAGATAGATGTGTAGAACTTTAGACATGTAGAAGCGCGTGATTTACGTAGAACGCGTATTAATGTGTGTACGTTGCGCTTGCGCGTTTCATTTTTTTCCTTTTGTTTTCGTTTTTACTTTTTCGCTGCTGCCTCGGGCTCTTCTTCCTCGCCATTAAAAACGACTCCCGATCGTCATTCAATTTTGCACGACGCGTAAGAACACACACACACGCTTACACTACTCGCGGTATAAAAGCGATCGTCATCGAGCAGCTGTCGAATACGAAAGAAAAGAGGGCAAATTTCTTTTCCAAAGAGAGTTTGAGATAGAAATAGTATTCAGAGCGAGAAGAACAGAGTCGTGAGATTGTAAAATTGACGGCTAGCGGCGAATACACACAATAAGAACAACAACAACAACAACAAATAAACAAATAAACAAATAAGCAAATAAGCAAAAATGATACAACAAGATAGCAAAACGAAACTGTTTAGAATACGGAAAACCGTCTCTAAAATGCTCGCCTCTCGCGGGTATTTAGTTTCCCAAAAAGAGTTGGAACGAGACAAGGATTCGTTTTTGGAGGAATTCGGGGAAGTGTCGAGAGAGCATTTAACTATTATGGTTCCGAAAAGAGACGATCCGTCGGAAAACATATTCGTGTTTTTCCCGGAGGAAGAGAAAGTCGGGGTGAAGATGATTAAAGATTACGCGAAGAGAATGCGAGAGGAGAACGTTATGCGAGCGATTATCGTGATTAGAAGCTCCTTGACGCCGTTCGCGAAGCAGTCGCTGTTGGAGGTGCAGCAACAAAAGTTCATCATCGAAACTTTTCAAGAGACGGAGTTATTGGTGAATATTACCGACCATATTTTAGTTCCCAAACATGTTTTGCTAACCGATGAGGAGAAGAAGACGTTGTTGGAAAGATATAAAGTGAGAGAGACACAGTTGCCGAGGATTCAATTGCACGACCCCGTGGCGAGATATTATGGGATGCGTAGAGGGCAAGTCGTGAGAATTATTAGACCGAGTGAAACCGCGGGGAGGTATGTGACGTACAGACTTTGCGTTTAGACAGAGAAAACTGCGATATTACTATGTATGTATGTACTATTCTAATTCATTATATTTCCTCACGTGGTTCTATTCTTCTATGTGCACTTATCGTTGTTTGTTTTATCAGCGTCATCACGTACGCATACACTTGCTTCACAGTGCCTTGACAAGGATTAGCAATCGAATGTTGAGTCGCGATCAGCAGTAGAACTTTTCTGACTGTTTCTTTCGTAAAGTCTACCGGTAAGTGTGCTTTGTTCTTGACCAACTGAAACGCAGCGATGACTGCAATCGAGAGATCTTTCGCATCGTCGCAACACACGAAAACGCCTGTATTTTTACCTTCTGTGGTTGCATGTTTCATCAAAAACTCCACGCATATCGGTAATTTTTCTTCTATATCACCTCTTTTCTGCTTGGCAAACTTTAAAGGCACGTGTAAATACTCCTTCGTGTCTTCGCGCTTGACTGAAAAATTGGGCGAGTGTTTTGAACCAACGTATAAAACCGCGTGAACATCCTCCTCTCTCGCGTTCCCATTGAGAAGCGCTTGAAACGTTCCAACGTATACATTTGAGTCTAAAGCATCTTTTAAGGATATAAACACATCCTCATTTTCATTCCCGTCCATGTCATCCTCGCTGCCCGTTTGTATCACTTCTCTGATTAAACGTTCGCACGCTTTCGAGCTTTCGCACGAAACAAACTTCTCCATGTGTCGTTGGAACTGCTTCGGTGTTAAATCGAAAGCCCACGTTTCCTCGTCGTCTGCGGCACCCGGAAAGTAGTTGTACGATATCGTCTTATTACCTAGTTCGAATTTACATCTCTCTCCGGATTTCGTCAGCGGCATCGAGGCGCTCAGAAGATACAAAACCGTCGCCTTCTTTTTTTCCCGACTTCTCGCGACGATATTCTCCAAATTGTTCCTACAAACGTACTCACAGTGAAGCGGTCCAGACTTTTCCAAACCTTCTTTAATCTCCGCGAAGTGTGTCTCGGGAACCACGCTCAAAAATGTCTCCACGAACGACGCCATTTTCGTCTCAATCGCGTGTAATTCGTTTTCGCTCAAGAAATCCGGAAATTCATCTTTTTCAATCCGAGCGTTTTTTACAATCACTTCGCACGCTCGATTAATAGTCGCACACCATATCGGAACAGTCTTGGCCAAAGCGTCTGGAAACCGTTTCGTTTTACTCTTCGTCGCGTCCACTATGATGACTTTAGATGCTGATCCATCTCGACTCGCTTCTAACAAAACGTGCGTATTCAACCGACTTTGCGAAAATTGGTGATTTAAGTTATGTCCGTCGATGGATTTGAATGTGCACGTTTTTGCTTTCCGTAAATCCGTATACCACGCGCCGCACCGCAAATTCGCAAAGACAACAGGCAAAGTCTGCTCTCCTCCGAGTTTCTCTATGGTCTCCTGTACGAACGCATGATCCACGTAAACGCTTCTCATTCGATTCAAAACGTCCTGGTTACTTTTGCGAATCTCTCGACACCGCTGATAAAAATTGGGCTTAATCGACCGCTCGATGTCCTCGTCTGCGAGTAAAGCGAACTTCTCGTTATCAGTAGTATACCCTTCCTCGTTGTCGCCGATGTCATAATCTTCCTGAACATCCATGCTGTTAATTCGTTTTACTCCTCTTTCGATCTCGTTCTAGTTCAAACGCCAGTTGTTCTCGTTCAAATTCCAGCTGTTCTCTTTTCAATTTTAACATTTCTCGTTCCAACTCCATCTTTTGTTCTTTTTCCGATCGGTCTTTCTTCATATTTTGCTCGTGCCAATCCAAATCTTCTTTCAACTTTCGCGCGTGCTCAATATCTCGTGCTTTCATTCTTTCTTGGTGACGCAACCTGTCCATTTCTATGTCCCGCATTACGCTGTTCGTTCGCATTACGCTGTTCCGCATTTCAGCTTGGAATTGTAAGTGATATTTACTCAGCTCAACTTTTCGCACAGCTCGCTCGTTCACATCATCATTCGCGGGAGGATGGACCGACGAAGGCGTTCTCGGTGCCATTATTATTATTATTATTATTATTATTATTAGTAGTAGTAGTAGTATTATTACGACGACGACGATGTGTGTGTGTGTGTGTGTGTGTGTTGTGAAAGAAACAGTTGCAAGAATTTTTTGAAAAACTTCAATCGCGCGATGAAAACGCGCAACCGACAACCGGACAACGAACAGAGGCAAAAAATAAAAAAGCAAGACAGAATTCTCTCTCCCCCTCACAAAACGACGATGACCGCAGAAGAAGAAGAAGAAGAAGAGTGGACGACTCTGAAACACCAACGCGAAACGAACGTTCCTCCATCTCTCTCCTCCTATGAAGAAGAAGAAGAAGAAGAAGGAACAACGTGCGTTTCGTCCGTGTCCGAAGCCATCGATATCGCTTTGCGTGCTTTCGAATCTCGAGCGGAGATGTACTCTCGAGTGAAACGTGCTCACGGGGACGTTTTAGAACGTGTACGCCGAGGAGAGCGAGGAGAGTCGTCGTCGTCCGTCGCTTTTGTGGAATACGAGAAATCGTTAGCCGCGTTTGCTTCGGACATGAACGAGCTGAACGGGAAGTTGAAGCACGTTTTGCAATATCTCGCTCGAGAAGAAGAAGAAGAAGAAAACGAAGAAGAGGACGAAAAGCGAGTGTGTTTTCAGCTCTTAAAATCGGTTCAAGAACAAGAGAAGGAGAAGTTACGACTGACGACGGTGGAGATGGCGTTGAAGACTCACTACGAGATGAAGAATTGGTCGTGGCAACAGGACGGGTACGTGGAAGAGGAAGAAGAGCGGGAGGAACGAGAAGAGGAGAAAGAAAACGCCTCGTCGGCTTCGGCGTTGAAGCCGTCGTGGGCGACGTACGTCGACGGCGAGAAGAACGACGCGTACGAAGGGCAAAGGAAGTGCTGCGAAGAAGCTCCGGAGCCAACAAAGATTGAGTTTGAAAACGCGATGAAAGAAACGACTGTAGGATTGGAAAATTGTATACAAACGATCAACGACGCGAGAGAGGAGTTGTTGGAAATTAAAGCGTCTTACTTGTCTCTTTGAGCGGCGAGAACGAGAGAAGGGAGATAATATCATAGATTAAAGAGATTCGTTGTAGAAGTAGAGGTAGTATATAGTAAAAGGTTATATTTATAGTTATATATAGAGACTAAGGTAGGACTAAGAATCAAAGCAAATTACACGTCTCTCTCTCTCTCTTCAAACGTTTGTCGAGTTTTAGAGATTTAACGAGCGAAGCGAGAAAGCGCCGAAAAGCCACTCACCCATCCTCGCTCTTCTCCTTTCTCTTCAAACTCTCGAAAGCGAGTGCGCGACGAAATAATAAACATGGTCTAAATTAAATTGAATGTAATTCTCTCGATACGGAGTAAAGAATTACTTCAATTCGGATTTAGCGCCAGCCTCTTCCAAAGTCTTTTGCGCCGCCTCGCAATCTTCCTTCTTCTTACCTTCCAACAAAGTGAACGGCAAGTTGGTCACGGCGTCCTTCGCTTCCTTCAAGCCGAGTTCGGACAAGCCTCTGACAACCTTAATGCACGCGATTCTCTTGTCCGCGGCGACTTCAGTGATAACCAAGTCAAACTCCGTCTTCGCTTCGGCCGCTTCACCACCACCAGCGGCCGCGCCAGCCGCCATGACCATACCGCCGCCCGCCGGCGCGGAGGCGTCGACGCCGAACGTTTCTTCGATTTGGGCGACGAGTTCCGAGGCTTCCATGAGGGTGAGCGTTTTCATCGATTCAATGATTTCGTCCGTCTTGGCAGATTTCAAGGCGATTCTGGCACCTCTCGTCGGCTTAGCCTGTTTTAAACGACGCGGTATATCGGAGTGAAAGAGAACGAAATATAAAGGTCAGCACATGCAGGGGTCCATTGAAAATGCTACTACATAAAGTTGAAGAAAGACGAGAGAAAAATGTGTGCACGTGCGCGCGCGGAAAACAAAAAACCACCCCAAGAAAAACCACCCCAGCTTTTGGCTAAGGTTTTTTCTCTCTCCTCCTCCCAAAAACCTCTCTCTCTCAATTTGAGGGTTAGAATTTCGTAAAACGGGATGAAGAGACGCGTTGGAACGGCACACTCTCGCACAGGTCGCGCGACTTGGACGTAAAAACATCCACGGCGAGTGATTTTCGCGGTCTGCGCGCCGATTCACGTCCGCAACCACCTAAAATCATCGACAGATTACGCGAATCCAGCCGGCTCGTGACCACCGCGACGACGACGCGCAAATGCGAAAAAAAAGAGGAATTTCTAAAGCGCGCGAGCAACACCGCGCGCGACATTTATCAGACGCACCTTCAAGCTAGATTTCGCCATGGTGGCGTTCACGCGAACGGTAGTGGAGCAACTGAGAGTGAAAGACATGTTTATTTTATTTTACGTAGTAAAGTAGTACTGTGTGTGATTGTAATGGCGACGGCTTGGCAACTTTATCTGCTTTTTTGGAGAGGGAAGCCAAAAAAGCTCAAAATTCCTCGTTGCATGAAACTGGTCTTTTTTCATCATGGTTTTGGTTTTAAGCATAAACGCGCAAGACAAAAATGAAGAAGTATATGGATAATATTTCATCAAACTATTTCTCGAGTGATTGATTTCGGTAACTTTTCAAACCCACCGAACATGATCTCACCGTTCGATCCTTGCTTCTTCCCGTCGCGTGCCGTTGGAATCTTTGAAGGATCTATGATCACGTGCTTGATATTTGCACGCCTCCACGTATACGTTACGTGTACCATCCCGTCGCTCGCTTGTATAATCGCCGGGTAACTAAACTCTAACAATCGCCCTCCGCTATCTTCTAAACGCATGACGCGTTCCCACGTGTCCCCGTCGTCGTGTGACACCGCTAACGCTAACACGCCTCGTCCCGCGATGGCGTGTTTGAACGAGTGATTATACACAATCAATAATCGTCCGTCTCGCAATTTTACGACATCGAAACCGGTATTCGGACACGGTATTTGCGAAAATACCGCGTCGGTCCAAATTCGTCCGGTGCTATCTCCGACCGCGGCTACCGCATAACTACTCCTACTCCTGGCCATCATCCGTATGCCGTTCGCCGCGTCTCCTGCGAGCATGCTTTGCTTCCAAAACACCGGCTGAATCACTCTCTGTTGCACGCTCGCCCCTCCGCCTTTTTCGCTCACCGCGAACTTCGCGTACGTCTTGAACTCGTCCTCCATCGTCATCGCCTCAACTACAATCTCCCAATCCTTCCCTCTCGCGCCAAACTCTCGACTACTCGGCAATAAAATGGTACCATCGTCCAACTCTAACGGTTTATTCTTCGCCGGACCGACAATCCCGTTCGGCATCGCCACGGACGAAGACCACGTGTTCCCTCCGTCTCTCGATTTCACGTAATACCCTTTCCAATTTGCCGGCGTTCGTCCGTGCTTATAAAACAAAAATAAATCCCCATTCGACCTTTTAAACAACACCGGGTTCCACGTAGGAACGCCTTTCGGGTGCACGACCAACTCTGGTGCGCTCCATTTCCCGTTTTGATATCGCGCGGTGTAAATACCAACGTCCGGTTTGCTCTCGAACTGCCCCGCAAACCAACTCACGAGAAACTGCCCTGAAGAAATCTCACAAATAGACGACGCGTGATGCGACGGTTTCGGTTTGTGGTCTTTCATGACTAAAGTTTCAAACGTAATGGACGGGTGCTTCACTCGTGTGGATTGATGGTCGTTCTCGTCGTCATCTCGCTGAGTATTCAAAGCGCCAAAACCCGTTCGCGCCGGGCGAGAGATTTCGCCGTGCCAACCGATGAAGGCGCCGGCGCGATCGCCGCCGTTCAACGCTTCTCCGGTACGCGCGAATTCGACGAAGACGAGGAGGAGGAATGCGAGGAGAAAAGAAGGGCGCATCGTGTGATCGCTTCTTCTTTGTCTTCTTCTTCTTCTTCTTCTTCTTTCTGTCAGAGTTTAAATTTGAAGCAAAAACTGATTACTCGCTCATAAAAAGTAAACAAAAATACTTCTAAATTCTCTCTACGTGTACTAGTACCTACTACAACTCTATGCTCTATATATGCTCTCTCTCTCTCTCTCTCTCTCTCTCTCTGTGTGTGTGTGTATGTATATAATCTAATTTGACTTATCCACGGAAACGACTCGATTGAATCCGGCTAACGTCGCGTGGAAGATGAAGAATGAAAAGAGCATCAATACCGCGATGAACGCGAGATCGGTGGCGTACGCGTCGTTCGATTCCGAAACGTTTACGAAATCGACTAAAGCGCGGTTTTCCGTCGATTCGGCGTCGTCGACGGCAACGCCTAAAAACCATTCTATTAGGTTCGATTCGCTCGTATCGATCAAGTCACGAGTGTAACCGATGAGAATGTCGATGCCGTTTCTTCGAAGGAGCGAGCCGCCATTCTTCCCATAATATTGACTTCGCGACGTTTTGGTTGTTTCTGCGCCGGACCATGCAGAAATGCCGTGCGGATATTGCGTGTACTCTGCGCCGCCTTCGATATCGAAACTCGCAATGTCGAAAATAGCGTTACCGTCGACGATATCTTCTCGAGGGTTACCAAGGTCCATGGGCCACGCAGATAAAATTTTCACCGTCGATTGCTCGTTGATTTTTCGATTCCAAGTCATGATGTAATAACCAGCCAATTGCTTATCGTTCGCTTTGACAGCGCTCAGTCCGTACGGTAATCCATATTCGCGAACATCGATTTTTGCTCTTTCCTTGAGAGAAACTTCACCTCCACCTTCAGCGTCGACGACTATGTCGAAAAGCATGACGCGATAATTCTCTCGATCCGCGACGGCGAGTTCGGTACCATCCATCGATATCGCTAACGCGTGTGGTACGTTTAATTGCATTTCGTCTCGCACGATAGTATCGCCCACGTACACGTGTTTGTCGTTGTATATGGCAACGCGGTGATTGCAATATCCGTCCGCGACAAAAAACGACCCATCAGCTAAAATTTCCACCGCAGTTGGTTTGCAAAAGCCTTGCGCGCCGTGATGTTGTCCTTCCGAATTGGGCATTTTCCGAAACGGTTGCATAGCCGTTCCAAACTCATTCAACATTTTACCGGTGACCGCATCGTACGTGATGACCTGGTGCAAGCCACAATCTGTCACCCAAACTTCTTTTGCGTCCGGCGATAAGGAAATGCCGTGCGGCATGAAGTGTTTATCTTTGCCAAATTTTCGATCAATCGCGCCGGTGACTAAATGAATTCTGAGAATTGTTTCGACATCGATTGGCGTTTTCGAGCCTACGTACTCGTTCGTTTCAACGTCGAAGCTGTATTCGTCCCAAACAACTTTCGGACCTCTGTGAAAGACCCACGCGAACTCTCCACCCGGTTCGACGACCACGCCGCCGACTTGACCAATCCTAAACGTCTCTTTATCGCGAACGTTCATCTTTACCGTCAACGGCGGATTAGATTTAGATATCTTTAAATCCGTCGCGAAAGGTCTCGTTCCTATGAACGACTGTGTTCCCGACGATCCGGTACCGATGGAAATATCAAACGGCGCGCCTCCTTTGCTCATGCACGACAAACTCGCCGGCTCGTCCGAGTGTACCATGAGATATAAATTGCACATCTCGTTCGTGTGCCCCCACCCGGCTTTTGTTACCGCTGTCCTCGACATGGTGTTAAAGTAACACGTCGTTCTCAATACATCGCCTGGAGCGATGATTAATTTCTTCTCCGCGATTTGCTCGAATTCTTGCGGCAACTGCGGGTCCCGTTCTAAAAGCAAAACGCCTTTACCCCGTCTCTCGCGATTTCCTGTTCTGCCAGCGCCACCGACCATTCGCTCAAGAGTCACCCTCCTCCCTAACTCGTGCGTGTGCACTCGAAACCCAAAAGCTTTCAATGCTCTCGGCTGGTCGTACACGCATGTCGCCTCTACCTTAACCTCCTCTTTCCCGGGCGGCAAATGAAATCCAGTCGCCCACACCAACGTCGCCGCCGAGGAGATCGGAAATCCTTTCCTTGCGTGCACGATAACCCCACTCTTCCCGTTTCTGTTGTTACTACTATCTACAGCACCATTCGGATCTAAATAATGCACCTCCAGTACTAAGCTATTAAACGTATTCTTCGCCTCGCCGCCGCCGATGCGGAACCCGACGTTTTGCGGCATGTGCAAAGGCGCCGCGTTCTTCCCCCACGCGAACAAAACTGCCTCCTGCTCGTCCTCGTTCGCGCACACCGCGCCTCTCGGTTCTCCTTCGCCGCCGTTCGTAGAAGAAGAAGAAGAAAACATCCCGCCGACTCGGATTTTTTTTAACGTTTTGGACGCTTCTCGTTCTCGGCATCCGAACAAGAGCATGTGGTGCACGACGGCCATATCTGCGACCGGTTCGAACGAAGTCACCGAGTGCGCAGTTTCCGGCATCGCCAACGTGGTATACACGTAACTGTTTTCAGAAAGAAAGAAAAAGTGAATACGTTTTGTTCTTGGTCAGCTCAAAGAGGTCGAATACGACGTGGAAAGAAGAAGAGGAAGTCTAGAAGAAGAAACTCGTGCGAGCGCTTTTGTCGTACCTGTCCGTCTCCATCACGTCGCGGTCGTTCACGAGCAGCGAAAGCGCTGTATCTCGGACGTCGCGATGATGCTGACGAAGAAGATCATCATCATCATCATCATCATCGGACGACGACGACGACGAGAATACCGATTTCGATCCTCCCGCGAAAAAAAAGAGGAGAGAGAGGAGAAGGAGAAGGCGCGTTTTTGGAGTCCTGGGAGGAAACGGAAGAGGAGGAGGAAAGCGCGTCGTCATCTTCGAACCACCCGCAGATTAAGAGACGACACAGTCAACGAGAGCATCCATCGTATCAAAAGAATTATTTATAACGGAGAGACCAAAACAACTGACCAACCGTTTTTTTGCTTTTTTTTGTCTCTTCTGTCGTTTTTTTTTGTGCTGACAAGACAGATGATTTCTCGCTTGTTTTTCTCTTGTTTTTCTCGCTTGTTTTTCTCTTCAATTAAAGATGACGCATTTAAGTTGGTGTTGTGGTTGTAATCGTGTTGCTTCTTCTTCTTCGTCTCCTCGCGCGCTTCTTCTTCAAAAGTCTTTTACGTCGTTTCGGCGAGGACAACGACCAACGTCTCGTCGATTTCGGCGAGAATCCTTCGTCTTTTATTCCTCCTCCTCCGAACACAGCGCTAAAGAAGAAGAAGAAGAAAAAGAGAAGAAGAATTACAACAACAACAACGGTAGTATTAGTTTCAAAAACGAACGAAACGAAATCGACGACGTTTTATTTTCCTTCCCTGCTGCTAATGCTGCTGATAACGCCTCCTCTTCCTCGCAAACAAAAGCCTCGAAGGGAAAAGCGTCGAAGTCGTTCCCCGTGGAAGCGGAGATTTTGGTTGAAGATGATGTGAACAACGATTACGAAGAGTGGGAAAAAAACGTCTCGAAAGAAGCGAGAAAAAAATGGAACGACGTGAGCAAAGAAATCGGGGAAGAGACGACGTTTACGGTCGGCAAGAAAGATTTAGACGAGAAGTTTCTCTCGGAAGTGCTTTTGTATCTGTTTAAATCGAACGATCAAAACGTGCCGGCGCATTTGTTCTTGAACAAAATCAAACGCTCGATGACGTTGGACGGGTATAAAGCGATTTTAGTCGGGTGCGGGAGAGCGAACAAGTGGGAATTGTGCGAACAAATCATCGATTTCGTGAAGAAGGAGACTAAAGAGTCGGAGAAGGAGTCGAGCTTGGATGGAATCGTGACCGCGAACTGGTTCGTGGCGATTATAGACGCGAGAATTAAGGAGAAGTCATTCGCAGACGTGGCGTCGTGTTTTGAGAAAATGTTCGAGTTTAAATGTCAACCGTCAGGGGCAGCCATAGAGTCGTTCGCGAGGTTCACCGATTTCGAATACGAGTTTGATGACGATTTGAAAGAACGAGCGAAAGATATTTACGAATGGCTCGTGGATACCGACGCGGGTAAGGCGTTGTGGCCGACGTATTTCGGAGAAGCCGGGGTGGATAACTTACCGGGGAAGAACTCGAAGAGCGGGAAGACGAAAACCATACGGGTGGCGATGGAAGCCATGGACGTCGATTTAGGTGGTGACATTGAAAAGTTACAGGAGAAGTTATCCGACTTCTATTAGTGAATTGTTCATATTCCAGTCGAGTAGTAATAATAATAGTAGTAGTAGTAATGTAGTCGTTTAGTAGTACCAAGTATTATAAAAAGTTTAAGCAAATCCAAATGATCAAATCAAATCGTAAACCTTTTAACGAGCCGGAGCAAGCTTTTGGCTCGGCATGCCTCCTTCCAAGTGCGCGCCTCGGTACAACTCTTCCACGACTTCCGACAACGTCGGGTGCGCCTTGGTGGTAAACTTCAAGTCGTACAACGTTTGCTCGTTGTTAATCGCGTTGGAGATTTCGTGCACTAAATCCGCGGCGTGTAAACCAAAGATCCACGCGCCGTACATCTTCCCAGTTTTCGGATCGTAAATCAATTTGGCCATACCTTCAGCCTCTTTCTCTGCCAACGCCTTCGAGTTCGCCTTGAACGACGTCTTGCACGTGGCAATTGTGAAACCTTCTTTCTCTGCTCTTTCTTTCGCTTGCTTTTCGGTCAAACCGACGAAGGAGACTTCCGGATGAGTAAAGCACGCGGCTGGAATCGCCTCGTGGTTGACGACGTTTTCTCTACCAACCATGTTTTCGACGCACGAAATACCTTGAGTACTCGCGGCGTGCGCCAACATCAGCTTACCGTTCGCGTCACCGATGCACCAAACACCTTCGATGACGTTCCCGTCCGTGTCCAACACTTGGCACTTTTCATTGGTCGGGACGAATCCTCTTTGCGTCTCGACTTTCAAATTGTCCAAGTTCAACCCCGCGGTGTATGGGGAGCGACCGGTGGCGACCATGCACGCGTCCACTTCCATAACATCGACGACTTCCTTCGTCGTCGCGTCGGTTAATTCAATCGTGACGGGTTTTTCACCCGGAATACCCGGCGTGACTTTCGTCGCGAATTTGTTCGTCACGTAGTCGATGTTTCTCGGGCTAATCAAAACTCTCTCCGCCAGCTTGGCAATCTCTCGGTCAAAACCAGGCATGATCATCGGCATGGCCTCAATAAAGGTGACGTCCGATCCTAACGCGGTGTACACGTCCGAAAACTCTAATCCGATGTAACCACTCCCGATAATCGCCACCCACGGCGGCAACCA
>JACLAB010011585.1_pt1 | contig 16230 bp, 15 predicted proteins | sample 8027921 | NCBI WGS metagenome assembly JACLAB01 (sample SAMN15725117, study PRJNA655200) | protist metagenome | isolation source: fluorescence activated cell sorting (FACS) single amplified genomes of... | place: USA: West Boothbay Harbor, Gulf of Maine | collected 2000-07-19 | reverse complement strand
GTTATAATGAAAAAATTTAAGTATGTTTAAAATAATTCTAGTTTTTTATTTATTAATTAGTCTAAGTTCTTATGCTGAAAAAGGAAATGTAACAGGCTTTGACATACCCAGATATGTCTCTCTTAAATCAAATGAAGTAAATTTGAGAGTTGGTCCAAGTATAAATTATCCAATAAATATCAAATACATCAAAAAAAACTTACCTGTAGAAATTATAGAAGAGTTTGATCTTTGGAGAGAAGTTAGAGACTATGAAGGTAATACCGGATGGATAAAAAAGGGATTACTTCAAGGGGATAGGTATGTTTTAACTGGCATTAAAAACAAAAGTGCAAAAATTTTTGATCGTCCAAATGGATTAGAGATTGGAGTAATAAATAAATATAATATTTTAAAACTAGAAATTTGTATTGAATATTGGTGTTATATTTCACATGAAGAGGTTAATGGTTGGTTATCAAAAGATGATATCTGGGGTGTTTATAAAAAAGAATTATATAAAGTAAAATTTTATCAACCGATAATAAATCGATATTGGAAAATTTTAGATAGCAATTGGTTTAAATAATTGGCTGGGGCGGCAGGATTCGAACCTGCGAATGTCGACTCCAAAAACCGATGCCTTACCGCTTGGCGACGCCCCAATCAAAAACTAAGCATAACTATCAAAATTAATTGTTTAAACAAGAATTTTGTTACTAAATATTTTATTTGATAAGATTAATATTAATTACTATATTAAAGACCTAACTACAAATTGAATAAATAATGATTGAAGAAGAAAATTTTGGATATAGGGATAAAAAAGGCCATTTTGTTCCAAAAAAAGCTGCTAAAAAAAACCCTGTTTGGATTCTGCCTTTTAATTTAAAGAGAATTTTAAATTGGTTTATTTTCTCTTACATATATTCATGGAATCTAGTTTATTTATTTTTTGCATTCATAGCTTATTATTTTTTTACTCCAGATTTTTCAGATATGAAAAATTTTTCTCCAGGTTGGATGTCAGAAATTTTATTAAGAAATTATGTAATTGGAACAATTTTTTTTAGCTTAATTCATATACCTCTGTATGTTTCTAAAAGTCAGGGAATAAAATTTAAATTTAACCCTAATTGGCCAGAAAAAGTACAGAAGTTATTTACTTTCAATAAACAAATTTTTGATAACTTATTTTGGAGTCTCTTTTGGGGAGTTCCAATTTGGACTGGGTATGAAGTTTTAACATTATGGTTTTATGCATCTGGTATGATTCCTTTTATAAAATTTAATGAATCACCAATATATTTTTTTTTAATACTATTATTAATACCTGCTTTTAGAGATGCTCATTTTTATTTAGTCCATCGTTTTTTACATTTTAAATTCATGTATAAAGTTGCTCACTCAGTTCATCACAGGAATATTAATCCAGGTCCTTGGTCTAGTCTTTCTATGCATCCTATTGAGCACCTTTTGTATTTCTCTGGGGTCATTATTCATTGGCTGATACTTTCTCATCCACTACATGCAATATATCATTTGTACGCAGCAGGATTAGGCTCAGCTAATGGTCATATTGGTTTTAAACAGATGTTGATCAATGATAAAGCTGCGATTGATCTAAGTAATTATAATCATTATCTTCATCACAAATATTTTGAAGTTAATTATGGAAATCTTATGATACCTTTTGATCAGTGGTTTGGCACTTATCATGATGGTTCTAATAAACTCCATCAAAAAATGTTAGAAAGACAAAAATACATAAATAAAAAAAAATAATTTAATTATTATTCACATACAAAATAGATAATTATATATAAAAACCAATAAAAACACCGTTTTAGTTATTATGTTTTCAATATAGGCTTGTCTCTGCGACCAGTTTATGTTTATAGTAATTTACTTAAATTCACTGGAGGAAATATGAAAAAACTTATTGCGGTTATTTCTTTAGTTTTGGCTCAACTGTTATTTGTATCAACAGTATCAGCTCAAGCTACTAATAGTAACCAATTATCAGACCCAAGAGTTAGACAAGCGCTTTGTATGGCAATTGATATGGAACTTATCAAATCAACATTATTTGAAGATCAAATAATTGTTGCTGATAGTCTTCTGCCAAATGGCCCTATGAAGTCTCCTAACTTACCCGATTACAGCTACAACCCAGAAAAAGCTAAAGCTCTTTTAGCTGAAGCAAACTGGGATAATGACCGTGTTTTAGATACGGTTTTCTATTATGGAGATCAACTTACTTCAGATCTTATGGCTGCAATCCAAGGAATGTTTGCTGACGTTGGCGTAAAAATGACTTATCGTCTTCTTCAAGGAGATGTTGGTGCACAATTAAATTCAGTTCCTGAAGATGGAGTGAATGGACCTGCTGCCGTAGATTACGATCTAGGTTATGGTGCAAGAGGTGCAATGGTTATGCAAGAGTATTATAATACTTTTAAAACTGGCCTAAATCCTCAAACTCCTGGCAATCCAAAAATGGATGCTATGATTGAAAAAATTAATTCAAGTGCTGATCCTGAAGTTTTAAAGCCTTACTTCTTTGAAATTCAAGAGTATCAAATGAATGAAGTTAACATTTGTCCATTATACTATCAAAAATTATTTATTTATGAGAGTGATAATGTTGACAGAAACGGTGGTGCTTACGGGAACGCTCAATATAATTACAATTGGGATATAACTAATTGGAAAGTTAATACTGGCACTATGCAAACAAATACTGGTCCAACTGAATTCTTTGAACAACCTTGGTACAACTTAGGTTTATGGATACATAACAAGATTGTATTCGACAGATTATTAGTATCTGGTGGAGCAATTGGAACAGATATTGGTGTGTCAATGGCAGAAAGCTATGAAATGTCAGCTGATGGCCTAAACTTAAGTTTCAAACTTAAACCAGGTCTAAAATGGCATGATGGCACTGACTTAACTGTTAAAGATGTTGCATTCAGTCTTAGACTTGCAATGAAGTCACCTCAAATGCATGCACTTGTTGGAAATACTGTTTCATCAATTGTAGGAGCTGAAGCTTTTGCTGACGGTTCTACTGATGATGTATCTGGTATTAAATACAATATTGCTAATAGAGAAATTTCAATAGAATTTGCAAAACTTGATCCAAATGTATTAACTACATTTACTCAGTTTGCTATTCTTCCTGAAAGTCAATTAGCAGGTATTGATCCAGCACAACTACAACAGCATCCATTCTGGCAGTTCCCAATTGGATCTGGTGCATTTAAACTTGAAGAAGTTAAAATGAATGATTTTGCAAAATTTGTTCCTAATGAAGATTATCATGGTGGAGTTGCAAACTTTGACGTTCTAGCTTACCCAAGTTATGATGGAGATGGAAACTTAATCAAAAATGCTGCTGCAGGTAAAATGGATTATGGTTTTACTAAAAACGTAGCTGATGTTGGCGCGCTTAATGCAATGTCAAATATGATGACTAAGGCCGTTGATATACCTTACACTCGTATGCTTTGGATTATGCAATATCCAAAACCATAATACGACAATTCTTAAAAGTACTGAGGCATAAGCCTCAGTACTTATAATTATATACAAATTTAGAAACATCAGTGGCAACGTATTTTATTCAACGGTTAATCATTTTTATACCTATGATTTTCGTAATTAGTTTTTTAGTATATTTTGGACTCGACTTAACACCAGGTGATGCTGTTTCTCATATGATCAGTCCTGAACTCGCCGCAACTATCACACCTGAAAAATTAGAAGCGATGAGAGAAGCTTATGGATTAAATGCTTCTTTTTTAGAGAGATATTGGATATGGCTTACTAGCTGCTTAAAAGGTGACTTTGGTTATTCTATGGCAGGCGGTGTAGCGATAAAAGATATTATGGTTAAAACAATCCCCGCCACTTTAGAACTTTCCATTGTAGCATTAATTATTTCTACCATCTTAGGATGTTCTTTAGGTATTTTAAGCGCCTTAAAGAAAGGATCTGCTACCGATAGCGGGCTTACTGTTGCTGGTATGGCCGGTGTATCAATACCTGAATTTTTCTTTGCTTTAGTAGCAATACTAATATTTGGAATGCACTTTCAATGGTTACCAGTTGGAGGTCGACTGCTACCTCACTATGAGACTTTACTTGATCGAATTCCAAATATTATCATGCCATCTATGGTTTTAGCTTTAGCTTTAACCGCAGGTGCAATGCGCTATTCTCGGTCATCAATGCTTGATGTGCTGTCTCGTGAATTTATTAAAACAGCTAGATCAAAAGGATTACCAGAATGGAGAATAAATATATTACACGGATTTAGAGTCGCCCTTACCCCTGTTGTAGTTTTAATAGGTTTCAGATTACCTTTATTAATAGGAGGATCAACTATCATTGAACAAGTATTTCAATGGCCTGGCATTGGTAATATGTTCATTAGATCTGTTCGAGCATCAGATTATCCTTTAGTAATGATGATATCACTGATGTACGTTTTTGTTGTATTAACTGCAAGCTTGCTAATAGACTTGTTAACAGCTTTAATTGATCCTCGAGTAAGATTAGGGAAAGAATAAAGATGAAAAAAACTTCATTAGATAAAAAATTTGATAAATTAAGATCTCTTGAAGAAAATAATAAATTAGTTTCTAAAGATCAAAATAGATTAATTAGTAAATTCTTACATAACAAATTAGCTGTTTTGGGTTTAGTAATTTTTACTATAATAATATTAGCAGCTATTTTTGCCCCCCTACTAACTTCCTATGATCCAATAAGAACCGACTTAAGATCAATGAGGCAAACACCATCTTTTGAACATTGGTTTGGTACTGATAATACTGGAAGAGACGTTTTCTCAAGAGTGCTATACGGAGGTAGGGTTTCTATATTTGTTGGTTTAGGAAGTTCACTAATGGCGGCATTAATTGGATTAGCAATAGGATGTTATGGGGGATATAAAGGAGGTTGGGTTGATGTAATTGCATTAAGAATATCTGAAATTTTTATGTCTTTTCCTCAAATTATTTTGGTTTTATTGTTAGTGTCAATTACTGGTCAAAGTTTAACAAACTTATTTGTAATATTTATTTTAACTGGCTGGGGAGGTATGTACCGACTATCTCGAGCCAGAATGCTGTCTTTAAGAGAAGAAGAGTATGTCCAAGCTTTAGAGAGTTTTGGAATTTCTACTTTTACGATTTGTTATAAACATATGTTACCAAATGCTCTTGGGCCAATAATGGTAATGATAACATTATCAACTGCAATGTTTATTTTAACAGAAGCAGGTTTGAGCTTTTTAGGTTTAGGAGTTCCTCTTAATGTTCCTACGTGGGGTAATATTTTAAATGTCGCAACAGATATTGTTGTGCTTCAAAATTATTGGTGGATGTGGGCACCAGTTGGAATTGTTATTTCGGTATTTGTTTTAGCAGTTAATTTTATAGGAGATGGTCTGAGAGATTCTACTGATCCATCACAGCAAGGGTAAGATGGGAAACAATAAAAATATTGCTCTTTCAGTTAAAGATCTAAAGACATATTTCTACACTAATAACAGATGCAATAAAGCAGTTAATGGAGTGTCGTTTGATATAGAAAAAGGCAAAACATTATGTGTCGTTGGTGAAAGTGGTTGTGGTAAAAGCGTAACTGCTTCGACGATAATGCAACTCCTTCCTACTCTTTCTCGAATAGAAGAAGGAGAAATTATTTTTCACAAAGATAATGAAAAAATTAATATCGAGAAACTTGAACGTAACGGAAAAGAAATGAGAGATATTCGTGGTTCTGATATTGCAATGATTTTTCAAGACCCTATGACAGCACTTAACCCTGTCTATACCGTTGGTTTTCAAATTGCCGAAAATTTAAAATATCACACCACAATGAGTAAAAAAGAAATACGAGAAAAAACAATTTCACTTTTAGATGATATGGGCATTCCACTTCCCGAACAAAGAATTGATGAATACCCACACAGTTATTCAGGGGGGATGCGTCAACGAGCAATGATTGCAATGGCAATGGCCTGTAATCCAAAAATATTGATAGCTGATGAACCTACAACAGCACTTGATGTTACAATTCAAGCTCAAATTTTTGAACTAATGGATAATCTCAAAAAAAATTACAATACTGCAATAATGCTGATTACTCATGATATGGGTGTTGTTGCTGAATTAGCAGATAATGTTGCTGTTATGTATATGGGAAATATTGTTGAGTCGGGTACCGCTGATGATGTCCTGAGAAGGCCTACCCACCCTTATACAAAAGCATTACTTGATTCAGTTCCGGTACTTGGAAGAGGAAGAGATCAAGATATCAAACCAATAAAAGGATCTACACCTGACCCTTATGACAGACCCATTGGATGTCAGTTTGCACCAAGATGTAATTGGAGAACGGAGAGCTGTGATATAATGCCAGAAATATCTAATATCAGTGAAACACATGAAATTAGATGTCATAAATATAAGGAGATTTTTCACTATTGAGTATCAATAAAGACATAGCGCTGTCCCTAAAAGGTGTCGAGGTTCACTTTCCTGTTAAGGCAGGGGTTTTCAAGCGCACTGTTGCTCATGTAAAAGCAGTAGATGGTGTAGACATTAATATCTACCGAGGCGAAGTTCTCGGATTAGCTGGTGAAAGTGGTTGTGGTAAAACTACTTTGGGTAAAGCTATTTTAAGATTAGTGGAGCCAACAGGAGGAAGTGTTACTTACAACTCAACTGAAAACAATACTACTGAACTTACCTCTTTAACAAAAAAAGAAATGGATCCCTTTAGAAAAAAATTGCAGATTGTTTTTCAAGACCCACACTCATCGCTAAATCCTTCTTTCACTATTTTTGGCTCTTTAGAAGAGCCTCTTAAAAAATATGGTGTGAAAAAAAGAAGTGAAAGAAGAAAAATTATTGGTGATTTATTAGAAGCAGTAAACATGCGTCCTGAATATATGGATCGCTATCCACATGAATTTTCTGGAGGTCAACGACAAAGAATTGGTATTGCCCGCGCCTTATGTATTGATCCTGAAATTATTGTTTGTGATGAAGCGGTTAGTGCGCTTGATGTTTCTATTCAAGCACAAGTATTACAACTTTTAATGAAATTACAAAAAGAGAGAAACTTAACATATTTATTCATTACTCATGATTTAAGTGTAACAGAATATTTATGTGATAGAATTGCAGTGATGTACTTAGGTAGAATTGTTGAGCTCTGTAAGTCAGAAGATTTATATAAAAACACACTTCATCCCTATTCGGAGGCTCTTATTTCAGCAATACCGGTGGCAGATCTAGATAAAAAAACTAAAAGAATTGTGTTAGAAGGTGATGTACCGAGCCCTGTTAATCCTCCCTCAGGCTGTCCTTTTCATCCTCGCTGTCCTAAAGCGCAAGATGTATGTAAAACTAAGGTGCCTGAATTAAAAAAATATACCACAGATGGGAATGAACATTATGCATCATGTCACTTAATTAATTTACCAGAAGTATCATAAATGAAAAAATTTTTAGCTGAAGATTTGAACGGCGTTATGCCTGCAATGATTACATCTTTTAATAAAGATGAAAGTATTAATAAGGAAGGAATTAGAAAAACAGTAAATTATTTAGTCTCTCAAAATGTGCATGGCCTCTATATTACTGGCAGCACAGGTGAGACTTTTTTAATGTCACCAAATGAGAAAAGGGAAGTGATCGATATTATTGTTGAGGAAGTAAATGGTAGAGTACCAGTAATTGCGCATATCGGATCAATTGGAACTAAAATTACGATTGAGCTTGGTCAGCATGCAGAAAAAAGTGGTGTTGATGCTTTATCAGCCCTACCCCCCTTTTATTATGGTTTCTCCAATAAAGAAATTTATAATTATTATAATGACATTTCAAACTCTTCAAACCTACCAATAATAGTTTATAATATTAGTCAAGCTAACTTAATGGATTTAGATACATTAAAAAAATTAGCATCAATTAAAAATATAAAAGGTGTAAAGTATACCGCACCCACACACTTTAATTTTAGCAAAATTAAAAAAGAAATAGGTGATGACTTTAAAATCTACTCTGGAATGGACGAGATGGCTTTATCAGGAATTATTTCAGGGGCAGATGGAATGATAGGCTCATTTTATAACCTAATGCCAGAGATGTTCGTTAATCTTTTCAATCAATTACAAAAAGGAGATATTAATGAAGCAAAAAAAACACAGGAAAAAATTAATATTATTATTATGTATGCTCTAGAAAAATCAGGATATCCTTTCATAAAAATGGGAATGAGCTGGTTAGGTATTGATTCTGGTTATGTTAGAAGACCCTTTGTAAGCATTACAGATATAGACGTAGAGAATGAAATAAAAAAAGACTTGAAAATATTAAGTAAAGAAAATGATTTATCAGGTATTAAATTTTTGAAGAGATTATAAAAATGAGTAAGGGTCAAAAGTTATATTCTAAAGCTAAACAAATTGTTGCTGGTGGAAACATGCTACTATCCAAAAGACCTGAAATGTTCTTACCTGATCATTGGCCTTCATATTTTTCTAAAACAAAAGGTTGTGAAGTTTGGGACCTAGACGGAAATAAATATATTGATACACTAATGATGCCTGGAACTAATTCTCTTGGATACAATAATGCTGAAGTTGATGAAGCAGTGATAGAAACTATTAGTAATGGGAACATGTCTACTCTCAATGCTCCTGAAGAAGTGGAACTAACAGAAAAACTTGTAGAAATGCACCCTTGGGCAGATATGGCGCGATTTGCAAGATCAGGAGGTGAGGCAAATTCTGTGGCTATACGTTTAGCAAGAGCTGCATCTGGGAGAGATAATGTTGCTTTTTGTGGTTATCATGGTTGGCATGATTGGTACTTGGCATCAAACTTATCTGATTCTAAAGGGCTTGATGGTCACTTACTTCCAGGATTGGATCCACATGGTGTACCTCAAAATTTAAAAGGAAGTGTTCATCCATTTGAATATAATAATTTTGCAAAACTTGAAGAGCTTGTTAAAACTAAAAATATCGGTGTAATTAAAATGGAGGTTTTTCGTAATAAAGAACCTGAAAATAATTTTTTACATCAGGTAAGAAAATTAGCTGATGATAATAACATCGTATTAGTTTTTGATGAATGCACCTCTGGTTTCAGAAAAAATTTTGGAGGATTGCATAAACTGTATGATGTAGAACCTGATGTAGCTATGTTTGGTAAAGCTCTTGGAAATGGATATGCTGTTACAGCCGTGTTAGGAAAAAGAGATGTCATGAAAGCTGCAGAAAAATCTTTTATTAGCAGTACTTTTTGGACAGAGAGAATTGGATCAAGTGCAGCTCTCGCAACATTAAAAGTGATGGATAAAGAAAAATCGTGGAAAAAAATCACGACTATGGGTGAAAAAATAAATAAAGAATGGATGTCTTTGTCTCAAGAATTTGAGTTACCTATATCAATAAGTGGTTTAGCAGCACTCACTACTTTTGCCTTTAAAAGTGAAAATGCCCTTGCGTATAAAACTTTAATTACTCAAGAAATGCTTAAAAAAGGTTATCTAGCTGCAACAGCAGTTTATGTTTGTACCGAGCATTCTCCATCTATTATGAATGAGTATCTAGAAAATTTAAAACCTATCTTTCAAACAATCAAAGAATGTGAAGAGGGACGCGATGTAATGGATTTATTAGAAGGTCCCATTGCCCACAATGGCTTTAAAAGACTCAATTAATCTATAGCAATAATCTTATCACCAATTTTATTAAAGGGTAGTCTTTTAAGGTTACTCGTACACAACCCCTGACTATCAATATAAAAACTATGCGATGCAATAGGATCATAAGCGTCCTTATGCGATACGGCAGCTTTGATAATTATTAACTTAGCATCTTCTGGATTAATATCTTGTGAAATTAATTGCCCTAAATCCATTGGTGGTGTTTTAATTGATGTTAACAATAGTGTTAATTTTTCATTTTTAATAACTGCTGATAACCCCATATTTATATTCATCCCCATCATCGATGCTAAGTGTGATTGTTTATTTTTCAATGTAAATTTGCCATCAGATAGTTTCTTAATTTTGGCTTTTAATAAAATAGGAGATCCATGATGTTCATCAAATTTAGCTCCAATATTGAGTTCTATTTCATCTCCCACATTTCTTTGATGACATTCTTTAGCAGCATCAGGGTCATTAATGATTGCTACAATTCCATCATGTTCAGTTTGTAATAATCGACTTAATAAGTCTGTAGCATCTCCTGGAGTACCACCACCTATATTATCAGCTGGCTCAATAAGTAAGATGGGTTTAGCTAAAGTAGGTAGAGATTTAATTTTTACTAATGCTTCCGCTAAAGTGTTTTCTTTAGGGTAAGCAAAACTTATTTTTGATTCAAGAATACGAGCAAGAGATGCTAAATAATTCTTAGCAGCTTTTACATCTCCTTTAGTACAGCAATTTAAACTAAATCCACAATCTTTAATGTCAGCATAGGAATAACCAGCCATAATATTGATGCATAAAATATTAGTATCATTTTGCTCTATTTTTTTTGCTTCTTGTAAAATAGACTTCATAGGATCATTTGCCGTTCCAACACCTGTTGGAGGTAAAATATATTTAGTTTGATAGTTAACTTGATTTACATTTGGAGTTTCAAATAAACCATCTAGAATTGAAGTAGCCTTAATTGCCGCTTCTCTTGAATCACTATGTGGATTTTTTCTATAAGCATAAACACAGGTAGTATTTTCAATCATTTTATCAGAAACATTTGCATGAAGATCTAAAACAGCCACTATTGGAATAGTTATATTTTTTTTTCTTAAAAAATAATTAATTTTTTCTAAAAAATCACCTTCAAAATCATCATGATTTTTACTGACCATTGCTCCATGAAGAATTAAAAATATTGCATCTATGGTTTCACAGTGTTGCTCTAATTTTTCAAAAAATGTTGTATCAAAGTATTGCTCAGCTTCCTGATCTACTGTTCCAGATGGTCTTGCCGACATTTGAATGCCTGGAATTATATTCCAATTTTTTTTAGAGGCAAACTCAATGAAACCATCCGTTGGTGATCCATTACCAGTATTTTCTCTTATAATATCATCATCTAGATTAATTATAAAATCACTTAATATTGTTGGCTGACTTAAAAAGGTATGAGTTTCATGATAAATTCCTGAGAGAAAAATATTCTTAGTCATTCATTAGTTCTGGTAGTTCTTGTTTGGCAATAGTTCTAATTTTATTCACTTCATCTACTGTTGCTCCCTCATAAGGCCATAACACTTTTTCAGAAATAGGTCCCCACCCTCCTACACAAGCAAGTAATTTATCCAGACCAGTATTAGATAGTTTAGAAGCTAGTGGAAGAATATGTGCTTTCATAAAATGATTAATTCTGAGTTCAATATTTTTAGCTTTTTCAAGATCTGTATCAATCAAATCCCATATCATTACAGCTCCATTTGGACTAAAGCATGCAACATTAGAATATGATCCATTGGCACCAAGTGGTTTTCCAAATACAACACTATGTCCTGGAACAAAAACAGAAAAGTTTTTTAAGAGAGACATTCTATTCTTATACCAATCTTCGTCACCTCCTGCACATTTTATTCCAATAAGATTTGGTACTTGATCATTAAGCTGTGAGATTTCTTCAAGGCTTAGAAGTACTTTTGCGTGAGGGGGATTGTATAAAATTAAATATATATCCTCAACAACTTCCTGCATTCCCATTATAAAATTAGAAGACTCTTGAAAAGTAGGTGGCCACCAGTCAGGGAGCGTAATTTGGAAACCGTTAGGCTTTAATTGAGATAATCTTTTCGCTCTCTCCCGACAGACTCGAGGATTTGTGTGACTTAAACCCAATTGAAATTTTTTATTTTTTTTTGAGGCGATCGCTGAAACGATATTAGATAATTTATCAAATTCATCTTCTGTTTGATTATGACATTCTGCTGCTGTACCGTTGGTATAGACACCGTGAACATTTGAATCACACAAAATATGTACCTGCTCTTCAAAAGCTACCCAATCTATTTGTTCATTTTTTACTGGTAATAATATTGCTCCCCAAATACCCTCAGGTCTATCTAAATTATTCATTAAGTTAATGTTTATGAAGCTGATCTTCTGCTTGCTTAACTATATCTAATCCCACTCTATCACTCCAGCCTTGAAGTAATTTTTTGGTTATTGGTCCTACTTTCCCATCAGCTATTGTTAAGCCATTATATTTTGTTGCAGGCATTATAGAATAAGGAGTGCTAGTCATAAATAATTCATCAGCAGTCGATAAATCATAGGGCTGAATAACTGCTTCAATCACTTCTATATCTAATGATTTAGCAACTTCAATTGTTGTGGCGCGGGTTAAACCCTCTAAACAATTAGCAGTAGTAGGTGTAATTAATTTACCATCTCTGACTATAAAAATATTACCACCTTTATTTTCAGCAACATTTCCATAAATATCAAGCATGATACTTTGAGCATCAGGATCAACAAGCTTAGCTTCCATTTCTCCCAAAGTATAAAATAATCGACTTCTATTTTTAAGACGCGGATCTAGAGATTGCGATGGTATTACTCTGCTTGAAGGGGTAACAGCATGACATCCCTCTTTATAAAATTTAGCCCAAGGAAGTAAAATCATCGGCTGTGTATAAATCATTATCGTTGCCTTGCTTACTTGGAGTGTTGGGTTACCACCTGTAATTGATAACCCTCTTGAGATATTGTGAACCAACCAACAATCTTCATCATGACCATATGTTTCTTTATTTACTGCAAGTAAATTTTCACTGACCTCTATCATTTCATCTTTCGTCATACCTGGATCAATACGAGTTAATTTTAATGATTTATATAAACGTTCAACATGCTCAATTAATTTAAATGGTTTATAATTAAATGTTCGCGTTGATTCCGTTACTGTATCACCCAATAGAACAGCACTATCATAAATAGATATCTTCGCCTCATTATCAGGTACCAAATCTCCTGAAATATAAACTTTTCTAATTTTCATAATTATATTATTTTTTTTTCTTTCAGCTCATCATGTAATATTTTTTGATCAATTTTTTCTTTTTCAATATTATGCTTTGCTGAAACACCGTGATAAACAAATCCAAATGCTCTTCTGGATCGGACTAATGATTTATTAGAACTAGCAAAATGAATAGTTTTAGCATGATGCATTAAAAACATGCCAGCTTTACCCTCAAACTTTACTGTATTTGTCTTATCTTCTTCTGTACCAAAGTCTGTCACCCCTTGAGAAAAACCTAAAATTTCTGATTTACCATGGGGTCTATATTCTTCTTTTGTATGAGAGCCTTTAACATAATGAATGCAACCATTTTCATCATCAACATCCTCTAATGCCAACCATCCGGTTACAGCTTTATCATTATCTAAATTAAAATAAAATCCATCTTGATGAGGAGGTGTAGGCTTACTTTTACCTGGAGGCTTATTAAAATATTCCATTGCTCGTGGATGTACATCTTCTCCTAAAGCATTCGCAGCAAGATCTTTGATTTTACTATTATAAAATAAATCATAAAAAAAATCATCGTACTCTTCTAATTTTTGCATTTGCATTAAGGTATCTTTGTTCGATTTATCGACATAATAAACTTCTCGATCTTTCATCTTAGGTACACAATCTTTTATATATCGATTAAATTCTTTATTAAGAATATCCATATCAGCAGGAGAGAATAATTCAGGGATATAATTATAGCCATCTTCATCATAAGATTTTTTTAAATTATTTAAGTCAGGAATATTCAATTTAAGTTTCATATTAAATTTTTCTCCTCCAGTTCTTTACGCAGTTTGAGTTGATATGCTTCATGAGCTTCCTTATCTTCTTCTGCACTCTCTCCATAATATATAAAACCTAGTGCTTTTCTAGTTCTCGTTTGGGATTTATTCCCCTCAGCCCAATGAATAGTTTTAGTATTATGTATAAGAAAAGTTCCTGCTTCTCCGGGAAAAGAGACAGTATTCAATTTATCATTTTCACTACCAAAATCAGTTACACCCTGAGAAAACCCAAGGACATTTGATTTTCCGTGCGGTCTATAATCTTCCTGTAAATGGGATCCTTTAACATAATGTATGCATCCATTTTCTTCATCAACTTTTTCAAGAGCTAACCAACACGTTACTGCGTTATGTTTTTTTAACATAAAATAGTATCCATCTTGATGAGGAGGTGTTGGTTTACCAACCCCTGCAGGCTTATTAAAATATTGTAAATTTTTTGGTATTGCCTTTTCCCCAAGAACAGATGAGGCAATTTCTTGAATAGAACTTTCCTCAATTAACTCTTTAAAATAATTATCATAAGTATACATCTGTTGAAGATTTTTTATGGTACTCTTATCAGATTTATCTTCATAAAAAACATGATGGTTAGGAAGCGTTGGAGCTATTGTATTAATATATCTATCTAACTCATTCTTTATTTCCTTTATTTTATGACCATCAAAAAATGAATAAATTGCTACATAACCGTCTTCACTAAATCTTTTATTAATATTATTATCAACTACTGTCATACATATACCTTGAATAAAAGTTATTATGTTTATATGATAACTCAATAAATATTAAAATCTATATAAAAATAGATTAAATAAAAAAAATGGTGAAGAAATATAAAAGAGTTTTTTCTATAAACAATGATCTGGGTTACAGAAATTATACTGTGCGAGACTTGATAGATTTAAAAGGAAAGAAAAAACTTACTCAAATAGCTGTCACTAATGTTGAAGAAGCAATTGCTGCAGAAGAAGCAGGTATAGATTTAATACTTACAGGGCCAGGGCCTAATCTTCCTGAAATACGCAAAGCAGCAGCAAAAACATTTATGACAGTAGGAATTCCTTTTATTCAAAATCCATCAAAAAGAGAGGCTACTAAAAAAGCATTTGAAATAATTGAAGCTGGTGCAGATTCACTAATGTGCCAAAATTGGAATTTAGATTGGATGAAACATTTGAGTAAATTTCGTCTCCCATTCCAAAGTCATGTTGGTTTTATTCCAAGAAGAACAACTTGGATAGGTGGTATTAGATCATTTGGTAAAACAGCTACTGAGGCAATGGAATTATATAGAGATGTTAAAGATATAGAAAATACTGGAGCGTGGGGTATCGAGGTAGAGTTAGTGCCTCAAAATATTTTGGCTGTTATTACAAAAGAAACATCCTTAATTACAATATCAATAGGCTCAGGAAATGCTGCTGATGCACAATTCCTATTCGCAGAAGATATTTTAGGTCATAGTAAAATAAAATTTCCTAGACATGCAAAAAAATATAAAGACTTCAATAAGCTAAAAAATAATATTCAAAATCAGAGAATTGATGCCTTTAAAGAGTTTAAGTCAGATGTTCAAAAAAATAAATTCCCAACTAAAAAACATTCTATTTCTATTAATAATAACGAATTAACTAATTTTAAAAAATTTCTTAATAAAAATAGTATTGAAAATTAATTTATGAAAAAAAAATATAAAAAAGTTTATTCACTTGCTCATAAAGCTGGGTATAGAAATTATACAGTTCAAGATTTATTAAGACTTAAAGGTAAAAAGAAGCTTACACAAATAAATGTAATATCAGCAGAAGAAGCATATGCTGCTGAGTCAGCAGGAATAGATTTATTAATTACTGGTGGAGATAATTTAAAAGAAATCAGAGAAGCAGCCCCAAACACTTTTTTGACCTGTGGAATAAAATATACAGATCATGAATCTAAAGAGAGTATCACTAAAAAATGTTTTGAGCTTGTTGAATTAGGAGTTGATTCAATTCACACAAATTCTTGGAATATCAATTTTATAAAATATGTTAGTGAATTTAAAATTCCTCTTCAAGGACATGTAGGCTTTGTACCCATGATGTCTACTTGGACTGGAGGTGTTAAGCCAGTTGGAAAAACATCATTTGAGGCAATTAAAATATTTGAAGATCTAAAAGCATTAGAAAGTATTGGATGTTGGGCTATAGAAGTAGAATGCATCCCTGCTGATATACTAGCTGAAGTTACAAAAAAAACAAAAAAACTAACAATATCAATAGGTTCTGGAAGTAAAAGTGATGTGCAATTTTTATTTGCAGAAGATATACTTGGTTATCATTACAATTCAATGGAGACCCCTAGACATGCAAAAAATTATAGAAATTTTGATAA
>JACLAB010014041.1_pt1 | contig 16231 bp, 13 predicted proteins | sample 8027921 | NCBI WGS metagenome assembly JACLAB01 (sample SAMN15725117, study PRJNA655200) | protist metagenome | isolation source: fluorescence activated cell sorting (FACS) single amplified genomes of... | place: USA: West Boothbay Harbor, Gulf of Maine | collected 2000-07-19 | reverse complement strand
ATATATATACTTGAAAACATACTTGTAAATAAAGTTACAATAATCAACATGCATGTACTTTCATTTCCGTCCGTTGTCATAGATATCGGCGTATAATAATATTACGAACGAACGAAGTATTAAATAAATGTACACGACTTTTGGATGCAGATAGAAAAGTCCCATTTCCATTCTCGCTCGACTCGGCCGTCTGAACACTTGACCGGTCTCATTATGAATTCGGTGGAACTTCCCAAGGAGGAGCTCGAACGCATGGTTTTTTTCGAAGAAGCCCGCAAGCTCGCTGAATCGGATCACGACAAAGACCCAGCGGATGCCCAGGTATGCACCAAACCGCTTTGAAGTGCTTGTCTGACTAGTGCTTGTCTGACTAGCAAACCTTTTTCAGGTGCTAACAAGATGGGGAGGGGCACTTCTCGAGCTTGCTCACTTCAGGCATGGATCGGATGCCGTTGAAATGATCGAGCTTGCAGTTGGCAAGTTCGAAGCCGCGCTTAAAATAAACCCTAAGAAGCATGACGCTCTGTGGTGCCTTGGCAATGCCTTAACGTCACAAGGTTTCTTGTTTAAAGACCAAATTAAAGCAGAGGAGTTCTTCGACGAAGCAAAATCTTGCTTTCAGCGGGCTCTCAACGAAGAGCCTACAAATGATATATACAGAAAGGCACTGGAGATGACAGATAAAGCACCCGGGCTTCATGCAGAGCTTCAGCGACAGATGGACGAGCAAATGCAGGAGGATACCGAGAGACCACCACAGAGTCACGCTGGCAGTCATGCCAAAAAGCGAGTGTCCAGTGAAAGCTGGTATGATGTTGGCGGTTGGATATGCTTTGCCGGCATCGCGCTCTCTTGGGTGATGTTGCTGAGACAGCCAAATGAAATGTCTTGATGCAGCTCAGGAAGTGCTGCTTTGTTGATCAGTGGTTACTCGTGGACGTCGTTATTCTCAGTCACAGGCAGCAAGATTAGAGGCAGATTAATCACGTGCCTTTAGCATCTTGTGGATTGAATGAAACACAATAGAGTTTTTTTTTTAGTTGTATGCTAAGTAACATCTGATAACATGTTATGAAGAAATATGTCACGATCACTACGACTCGTCAAGTGCCTATATTTGTTCTCTTAACTTTGCCTTGCCACTCCATTTTCCTATCGACAGAAAAAGTGTGCAGAATTTTTGTGCGCTCCTGCAGTCTGTGTATCTTCATATTTTTCAGGAAAGGTTTCATGGTTTCATGGTACAGAAACAGATCCATATTTGCGTCACTATCACCATCAGCATAATTGATTACCGTCGTGTTCTTTTTCAGTTGTTGAATAATGCTAGGGTAAGCTTGTGAGTCGCTGACGTGGGTAGACTGTTGATTCGCGTGAGCACGTAAGGTCGCTTTCGACAAACCTTTCGATATTCACCCATCTTTTTCTGCAGAGCAATCTATTTTGGTAAATTCCTCTTAGATTCTACGTACTTCTTCAACACACTCAAGAAATTTGACAGAAAGCTTTCCCTGCTTCAACTCTTTCTTTCGTCGGTGTAATCAGATTTGTTTGCAGCTGCTTCGAAGGACGTATATTTTAAACTTCAAATTATTGCCATAAGTGCCGCCTCAAAATGACGCTGAGCAACCTGCTTATTGTCTATATTCTCTCTGAGAGCTACAAGTGTTGCCTCGCGAACTATCCCCTCGAGTTGCGCGCCCGTGAGATGTTCAGTCCGCGCAGCAACATCATCCAAATTCACATCAGTATTCAACGGGATCATTTTCGAATGAATGCGCAGTGCCTCTGCGCGGCCAGTTGCATCAGGTTCAGATATATGCAAAACTACATCGAATCTTCCAGGTCGAGTGAGTGCGTGGTCCAGTGAGCTGAAACGATTTGTGGTGGCGATAACAAGCACAGATCCATTTGAAGTCGCATCTAATCCATCCATTTCTGTCAGCAATACGGAAAGGATGTGCGCACTTTTATTTGTATCATCTGAATCAGAGCTTGAATCTCGGGAACTGACCATGCCATCTAACTCGTCCAACAGCAGAATGGAGGGTGCCGTACGGCGAGCACGGGTAAACGCGTCTCGGAGTGTCTGCTCTCCTTCGCCGACAAACTTGTGAAAAGTGTCAGCAACAGTCAGTGTAATAACTGTGGCTTTCGATTCTGTTGCCGCAGCATGTGCTAAGGTTGTCTTTCCACAGCCTGGTGGACCACAAAGTAAGATACCAGATGGCGGTGTCAATCCTAAACGCAAAAATGATACCGAGTGCCTCAAAGGCCATTCAACTGCCTTCTGGAGACGATATTTTATTTCGCATAGACCGCCAATCTCGTTCCAACGCGTGTTAGGCAGTTCCACTTTGATGCCACGAACTAGTGAAGCGCAAGTTCTCGAAGATGCAAGTTTGAAGTCGTCACTCGAGACTTGCCTCACTGTATAGCCACTCGTCCTGCGACAAATGCTATGGCGACTTGGTCCGTCGTCGTGTACAACACGTGTTCGCCTGATCGCAGCCATGGTCGCCTCTCGACATAAAGCAGCGAGATCAGCCCCGCTGTATCCTTTAGCCTGCTCCGCAATATATTTAAGATCAACCTTAGAAGACAGCGAGAGTGAACGCGAATGCAGCTGTAAAATGATCTCACGCTTTTGTTTGCAAGGTAGCGTGATTTCGACTTCCATATCGAAGCGACCTGGGCGTCGAAGTGCGGAATCAATTACGTTTGGTCTGTTTGTCGTCGCAACCACAGATGGGAAAATGTCCTTCTTTGTGTTACCTCTCTCGTCACATTTCCCAAGACGTCGCTCTCCGCCCTGCTCCCTGTACCCTCCGTCATCCATAAGAGTTAGAAGCTGTCCAACTACCCTAGAGCCGTGTAAGTCTATTTTGTTTCCACGATCGGGACATATGGTGTCGATCTCATCCAGCATGAGAATAGTTGGATTTCCATTTCTTATGTCATCCCTGGCTGCTTGAAACAAATGCCTTAATCTTGCCTCGGAATCTCCTGCAAGTGGACCGAATACATCCCCACCGCCGAGGACGTGCTCATTTGCATTCATCTCAGCTGCAACCATGCGGACTGCTGCCGATTTCCCAACACCCGGAGGACCATGAATCAATACTCCATGCGGAAACTCTACCCCAAGTTGATATGCATCATCTGGGTGCAAATACGGCCACACAATCGCTTCCCGCAAAGTACCAAGAGTTTCGTCCATACCAACAAGGACGCTATCTTCACATAATGGTCTACTTGAGAAACTTTCAAGATAATTTCGCTGATCTCTGGAGTCGTCAATGATGGTTACGCGAGTGTTCGCGGTGACGTACCAGCAACTATCATTTTCAGGAGTTGTTGGCGGTGGTTCAGCCGTACGCACCGTCGCAACTATCTCTTCCGACAAATGAATGGTTGCTCCAGGGACGATGCAGCAACGCTGCAGGAGCCGAGAGACCACAGTCAAAGCCGTGGAACGTTTGTTAAGTCTTCGAATGCTTATTATCGCCGTGGAGCACTCTATGGGCTTTTGATTTATCATACGAAACCGACCTACAAAGCTTGGGACCGATGTTTCTGAGACTGGTGGAAGCTTTGTGTGATGAAGCTGTATAAACGGATCGAGGACCGCAGTTTTGTCGGCAGGAATACACGAGCCGCCCGGCATACACACGTGCTGCACTAACCTAGGCTCGACTGTCGCTAGGAAGGTCCAGCCAAAACTGTTTGTTTTACCCGAGTACATGGGTGGCTTGATGACTGATGGGCTCACATCGACGAATACAGGATCACCCAAGCGTAAATTCGTCCTCTCCATCATTTCTTGGGGCAGAATCACTCGCCCGCTTCCTGCGCTTGTGCGATTCTTCACGGCAAAAAATAACGAAAGAGCAGGACCTGACATTATTTCCTTTTGCGCCTTCGTGGCAGTTGGACAGCTTCCTTTTGCGAAGTTATTTCAACATAGATGTCCACGGCGAGCCGCCAGGATGCAGACCGGATGCTGTATGCAGCAGCGGCAACCTGTGCTGTCTAGCGGTATTGGTGCCGAACGTTTTAAGAAAGGTCCGGAACTCGTTTTTGAAGTTACGTCTCGAACGAAGGTAAACCACAATAATAATGTGATACACTTTCACCCATTTTTATAACGCCAAAAGATTTAAATAAAGGGCCAGTTTCGAAAACGTTACGGTAATAACTCTTACACGAATAGACTAATAATAAACTCTCAGGGGGCGAATGAACGTATGTAGTGAGTGTTATGGTTTTTTTACTGATTTTTTGGGGTCCGTCCCAAGCAACTTGGGTCGGCATAGCCTACTTCGACGTGCGCATATCGTTTCATACATATACATGCATGGTTAATCAGTTAATCACACGCAATATAGCCAGCACCTGGGCGCAGCGGTGCGGAGAGAGGAACAGCCACCCAGGAGCAGGATCGTCAACCACGGCCTCGCTCGGTATCGCTGGATCCTCCAGCGGCCGGAGCATAACAGGGGGCGGGTAAGAATACCGGGGAGTGGGGAACCGAAATGGAATAATGACTGATATTAATACACATGAATAGCCATCTTAACTTCAAATAACGCGCCGACGTTTGATCACTACTTATAAGTACCTTCGTAGCGTTTAACCAAGACAACTGTAACCTTCGATCCGGATAACGTTGACGAATTAACAATGATAAAAATATGGACATTATTGTTGTATGAAGCGAATATTCCGTGATTCATGTATGCATGGTTGACGATCATAATATATACATATATATATATATATATATAATACATATTATATATCCTCGGGTTAAATCCCGCGTATAATGTTTCGTTACCAGAATTCACTTCACATCTTAATTCCATATCTTTCGAATTAAATATCACTTTTATATACTTTTATTATATGTGATAGGACCGTGATATATAGATTATCGAGTTGACACATTTTAGCTGGCATGTGTGGAGCACTCATCATCAAACTCTTTGAGATGAATAAAACTTTTAATATACAATCAAATTCAAAGCTCTGATTCTCGACCTGCACAACAGTTTCGTGAATCTGCAGTGTCAGTGTTTAACCTGCATTAGTCGCTGTTTCGTAAACTTATTCTTCGCATATGGCCCGGCTTCATGTCAACTTTATCGACGCTTCGGTATTACGCTCTTGATGAGGTGGGTTGGAAAATTGTTGCTGAAAGGCGTGTGACAAAAAAATGGATTCTCTTACCTTTGACGAACTTTTCTAGGTCGCTTTACACAGAACGTCCGAAAGCTGCTGGGTGCTGCTGGGTGACTATGTGTACGATATAACTCAGCTGCTTTCTTTGTATCCGCCATCTGTGGTCGAGTCTTTCTTGTCGGTAGCAGGGACTGATATTTCTTACCTTTTCAAGCCGTGTGGATCGCGAGGTACTTCTGTTCTAAGTGTGGACGACTTCGACATTGGGACCGCCGCGCATCCAATAACAAATCTCGTCTCTTCACGCGCTGGTGCTCACATGTTTGCTTACCCTTTAACCGAAGCGCCTCATACTCCTTGGTGGCAAGACAAGTCCTTGATAATCGGCAGACTGTCAGCAAAATTGAGGAAGGTCACGGTGAAGAACACTTTGACGGGTCATGAGCAAGTCATGGATATCCCTTCCGAAGATGTCGTGGCTGATATCCAAAAAAAATACATGGAATGCAATTGGCAGGCAGAAGGCTACACGTGGAAGGCTTTGAGGAAAGCTGGCGAGGCGATGGTTCTGTTTGAACTGGACATGAACTCCACTCTTGAAGAAAATGGAATTGCCGATGAAACCAAAATTTTTGAGAAGATGCAGATGGTTTCCGCTAATTTCGTTCCTGTTCTGTATCTCCATTTAACTGACAGCTTGTCCATGCATCAAAATACATGAATCGAAGAAAATGCCGAATTCTCATTTTCCAGGCAGTTTGTGGGTAAGAACTTCAGGTTGTGCTGTCATGATTCGGGAAGGCAGAAATGCCCGAATAGCGACCTAATTGATTTTGGATAGCAGCCTTCATCTTATCTCCATAACCCGTAGATGCTGCTTGCTCCTCCAGCATGTCACCACCGAGCACTCCAACGAGTGACTTTGTGGTCTGCTCTTCAAACTGCATGTAATAATTCCGAACATTTGCCTGTGAACATCATGATCACAGGGTCGCGTCCTATTAATTATGTTGATATGATCACCTTGTGCTTATAACCTGCGTTGTGCTGCCTTCGTACGGAGGGCTGTTGAGGTGGCAGGAGTTCAACACCAAAAAACAAATTCGTTGCACAGGGTTTCGAGGACTTACTGAGTCATGCGTTAAATATGCATCGCAGTAGTCTGCAAGATAAAATAAATGAGTCTCTCATAATACCGCCCGTCGTGTAGCTGAACTCACCGCAATAGTAACGGGGCACTGCGAAGTTTGCGAGGGAAACAATGGTTAGGAAAACTAGTCGGAGAGTCAGATTAACAACTTTACTTTTTTCGCTGGCCCGGTGGCCGGCTCAAAGTCTACAAAAGTGACCTATACGCAAAGGGGCAGTGAGGGCAAACTATGATTCAAGGCGCGTCACGGTGATCGAAGGCGACTGAGAAATAGCCCGACAATGCCAGTTGCTACGTGGATCCACTGGAGCAAGCACATTAGGGACTTAAGAGTTTTAGCTCGTAAGTCACGTTAGCGCAATATTCCACCCGACTTTCTTCGACTGCATGTAAGCTTATGTCTTCTGATTGGTCTTTAGATCGATCACTATGTACACGATTTAATTCAGGGATACGCGTTTCGTTGGCATATGAATTCCAGTCAGTTTTCCAAAAGTCTAGACAAAATCACCGTTTTCACTTTATTTCTGACTACAACGCTGTGCGATTCTTTTGACTACGACTGTTCCGCGGCACGTCCTTATCGTTGCACTTGACGTGCACGTAAGCGTCGTCCTCACACGCACGCCACTTCTGTACGAAGCACGACGCACGCGCGTCTTCCTAGGAGGCGGTGGTCGACGTCGAAGTTGACCAAGCATCGATGAAAATTAATCTCACCTATCAATATTCGTAGCTACTAGTAGCTAGCTAGTGCCTATGTCTACTGACGGAGATCCGTCCGGTTTCAGTACTGATTCGGACGCTCGCGGTGTCGTCGTGCGCGCATGCTGATGCCATGTCAACGCTTCCAACATAGATTTTGCCCATCTCCGAAATCGTATTATTATTCTGCTGGGTTCTGACTGTTTGCCTGTGCAAGCAGGGCCATCTTTTATCCTTGAGTTACAAACAGGCGGATCCGTCATACACTCTGGAGAGTGACACTGTCTCGTTACATTTCATGATAATGTATGAACTCTATGAAATACCTTCGTACCTTCGGTACCTTCGTAATATTTTCGAACGAATGAAGTGAGAGAAAATCATCCACGCACCTTCGAACGTAAAAACTAAGCTTACTTCTTCTACCAAGCATGCAGAGCTTCAAACACTTGCTCGCCGCGTGCTGCTCGTGAGTGCCCTAATTCCACTAAGTATTAAAGAGTCCTTCAATACGTGCATAATTTGTTGCCGTGCACACCACGAACAAATTACTACACGGGGTTTCTCGAGACGTGGTCCGGTTTTTTTTTTTGGTCTACGGGCAACAAGTTAATGTGAACATGATTGGCCAACCTGCACTGAATCCACTTCAAGTCAGTCAGTTTGTTGTCGCTCCGTGTTCTTTTATACACGAGCGACGCGTGGACGCACTATCCCAAGGTGCGCAGCCAAAAGCTTCCGGGCTATTCGGAAGCTCGCAAGCTCCACGAAGTTTTCTTCCGGTTGTCCATGCAGGGGCGAGAGCCGACGCCGAAGTTGTTTCCCAGCCCGGGGGAAATTTAGAGCAATATTCGGTTGTGATGAAATTCGGTGGAACCTCTTTAGCGAGCGCAGAGCGCATGCGCGAGGTCGCATCCATTGTCCTTAGTTTCCCGGACCAAATGCCAATATTAGTTTTATCTGCAATGGGTGAAACCACGAACCAGCTTCTATCAGCAGGAGAACAGTCGCTGCAGTGCAGCAACTCTGACCAAGTGGTGAACATGCAGTGCATCCAACACATTCGCAAACTTCATCAAAGTACAATGGACCAGCTTAACGTTGACCCTGACACTGTCTACGAAGTAGAAAAACTACTGAAAAAGCTTGAGCAGATCTGTACTGGCATCGCCCTCATGCAAGAGTGCACCAGCCGCACACGCGCAACTTTGGTTTCATTTGGCGAACGTATGAGCACCCGAATATTCGCTTCATTTCTGCGCTCATTAGGCCTCAGAGCGAGACAATTTGATGCTTTTGACGAGCTAGGTTTCGTGACAACTGATGAGTTTGAGAACGGCAAGGTTCTTGACGTCACTTATTCAAACGTTGCAGCAGCTCTCAGGCATATTAGAACTGAGCTTCCAAACATAGCGGTGGTGACCGGATTTCTTGGGCGTGGTGAGCAAACAGGGGCTGTTACCACGCTTGGGCGTGGTGGCTCCGACTTGACGGCTACTATCATAGGTGCAGCTCTCCAGCTTTCAGAGGTGCAAGTGTGGAAAGATGTCGATGGTGTACTCTCTGCTGACCCCCGCGAGGTGGTCGGCACGATACCAATCTCATTCCTGTCCTTCCAGGAGGCCACCGAGCTAGCCTACTTCGGCGCACAAGTCCTTCACCCACAATCGATGAGGCCCGCAATGGACTCAGAGGCCCTCTGTGTGCGTGTTAAGAACTCGTATAATGTCCTTGCTCCGGGGACCCTCATCGGACACGTTAGGCCTGGTGGAACTGAAGATTGGTTGCTGACCTCTATTGTGCGGAAAAAGAACGTCACCATGCTTGACATCATTTCAACTCGCATGTTGGGGCAGTATGGGTTTCTTGCTAAAGTATTTGCAGTGATGAATAATGCCGGTATCTCGGTAGACTGTGTGGCCACGTCTGAGGTTAGTGTCTCTATTACTTTAGACCCTGCAAAACTATGGAGTCGTGATCTTGTGAAAGAGGAACTTGAGGCTCTTGTGAGAGATTTCGAGGAAAACGGGATTGCAAGAGTCAGATATACAACTGGAAACTCACTTATTTCTCTAATAGGCAACGCGGAGAGGAACAACGAAATCATGGAGAGGTCATTTCGTGCACTCGGTAGATCAAACATTACGGTTAAAATGATCAGTCAAGGAGCTAGTAAAACAAACATTTCGCTTCTAGTGAATGACGAAGAGGGGGTCACGGCAGTGCAGGCGATTCATTCGGAGTTTTTTTGTGCAAGTACTGCTAAATGATGACGCAAGATAACCGCACAGAGGCGCGACGTGTTTTGTTACTGTCATATAACCACTAAACGCTGGATCACTTTTGAGATCTTTTCAGGAAAGCAAGCTCTTTAGATTCTTTGAGGGTGACAACTCTATTTAGCACTGGCATTTGAAATGATGAGTCCTTGTCCAAAGTGAAGTAACCCAACCGCTGAAGTTGGAATCTGGGCCTCGGCCATGTTACAGTGAGTTTCCTGATCGCAGGTTCAAGCAAGGCCTTGCGGTGAACGATTAGTGAGTTAGGATTCAGTTGTGCCAACCAATCGAAATGTTTGTCATCTCCGGTTGCCTCTTCTTGTGTAGCGGTAATTGTATTGACATCACCAGCTCGCTTGCCAGGAACTTCCACAGAGAATAATTTATCGTATATTCGTACTTCACCGCAAATGAAATCTAGACCCGCCCAATGCAATGTTCCTTTCGGCGGCTTTGTACCGAGAGATGCATGATCAAAGGTCGCTTCAATAAATTCGACCCCGCCCGCGCTGTCCTTCTCGACCTTCACACACGTGATGTTGTATCCAAACAGTAAACGCACCGTTTTTCCAGGTGCAAATCCATAAAACGACTTATCATCGATTTCGCGAAAGTCAGCCCGCTCAATGTAGACAGTTTGGGTAAAATTCAGTGTTCGCATTCCACGTTCAGGAAACTTAGGATGTAGAGGGCACTCCACTGGCAAGGATGCCCCCGGATGGTTGCTTATGATGATAGGCAAAGGATCGAGAACAGCAAACCTTCGGTCAGCTTCATCTTCCAATTCTTCCCGGACGCATCCTTCAAGCTTTTCAAGGGGCTGTATATTGTCATTGCGTGTCACACCAAGCTGTTCACAAAAACGATTTAGAGCTGCTGGCGTATAACCACGGCGCCGAAGGCCCTCCAGGGTTAATAGACGTGGATCATCCCAACCATTAACATGCCCTTGTGTAACAAGTGTATTGAGTTTTCGTTTTGACAGGACATTATATGTGATGTTGCACCGTGCAAACTCCCAAGTTATCGGCTTGTACATATCGAGCGCATCGAGAAGCCAGTAGTATGGCCCGTTTGGTGCCTGACGAGTTTCGAATTCAAGTGTGCACAAGGAATGCGTGATCTGTTCCAAACTATCGACAAGGCAGTGCGTATAATCGTAAGTAGGGTAGATGCAATATGCATCCGAAGAACGAGGGTGTTCTGCAAACTTGATGCGGTAAGCTGCTAGATCCCACATCGATGTTATATCTGATCGTAAGTCACCCTTCATCCTTAGAATGCAGCTGCCTTCTCCCCAGACTCCCTTGCTCATCTCTTCAAAGAGGCGCAAGTTTTCTTCAATGCTGCGATACCGATAAGGGGACTCGGCACCCTGGGGAAGAGGTGTTTCTTGCCGTGATAAATTGTTGCGAGCACAGTGAAGTTGAAACCCCTGGAGTACCTGGCGGGAAGTCGCAGTCTCGGCTTTGGTTTGATGGCATACATATGCCTTGCCATTTTTAATCAATTGGACTGCTAGTACGTGCAGTGTGTCGAAATAGTCTGAGCTGTATGTAACCTTAAATGGCTTGTACCCAAGCCACTCTACGGAGCTGAATATAGAATCAATGTATTCTTGCTTCTCCGCTGCAGGATTAGTATCATCGAATCGTAAATATGTGTTCCCTCCGAACTTTTCAGCGACACCGAAGTCAAAGTGCATGGCTTTTGCATGACCTATATGTAGGTAACCGTTCGGCTCGGGTGGGAACCGTGTTTGCCACTTGCCACCTGTCGCATTTAAATGTTCAGCCAGTCGGCAAGATGTGTTAATGGCATAATTACATGCGCCCTGAGGTAGATTGAGTTTATTCTTGGCGATCAGGTGTCCCTCAGAACCAGGCTGCGGTAAACTAACTTCGCTCGCTATGTCATCTTCTGGACTCGCTGGAGCATCGTTGTTCTCAGCTTCCTGTGAACCGTTCGGTTTTGCCCGCTTAGGCTTTGTTGCCTTGATGGCAGAAGATTCGCAAATTGTTTGTGCCCTTTCAAATAGCTCTTTCGCATTGGCATACCTCTTTTCGACCAGAGCCGCTTGCGCCTCTTTGCCGAGGGCGAGTCCGGTAGGATCTGGCTTCTTTTTGGCAACTTTCTCGAAATTAGCCTTAGCCTTCTTACCCGCGCTCATGCTGACCTCAGCCATGGTTGCTCAACTGCGCTGCGTGAATGTTGTAGTCTGCCTCGAATCGATGAGTACTTTGTGTTTACCGTCCAGGCTTCCGCCAGCGCCAATACCAGCGGATAGCTCGGGATGTTGTTCGCATCGCCGTAAAACCAAACCGCAAACAAGTACGTACGGCAATCGGACAGGGGCTCCCTGCTGGTCACCGCATTGATTTATATTGATTGGTCCACCGCGCCGAAATATTAGAGGTCTTAAATTCAGTAAAAAATGTCCGGTGCACCTGCTGGTATCTTTTATCAAACATCACGGTATATTTCGTTCCAAACAATATTGTCAGCAATTTTGAGTCAAAAAATACATTGACTCCATTTTCGCCATCGTAAACACAGGAACGTCGTCGGTTTAGCGCTACATATATTTGAAGCCTTCATTTGACGAAATGAACCAATTTTCTTGAGTCACGTGTTGAAATTTTGTGCGAAACTGTTTACTCATACGTGAGGACATTTATATGCAATAACTCAATTAATTCACATTTGATGATTAGACATACATGTCAATATATCAGATCATATACCATCCGACCAAGCAACCGATAAATAAACGTACGTATTTGTACGTACCCTCATCAGTCTCATCATGTTTTAATTAATAGTCTACGAAGGTAAAAGTCCGTACATACATGCCACCGGGCTATGCCGATACACCTGGGAACGGACCCACGCAATCACGTCTAAAGCTGTTTGCTCGATCCCTGGAAGATTTTTATTATTGTGATATGATGATACAAATAAAATCTAATAAATAAATATTCTGGATTTCAATCAAGCGTGGACTTATATATAATTTTAGTTAATCGAGTTAAGATGAGTTAAGATGAGTTATTAATAAGTAATTCAAAATAATATAATCATCCATACGACTTTTATTCCTGCGTACGAAATCGCCATGTGCTGATTTAGCTTATCTCCCATGACTACGCACCATACAGTCGCATTTATAAATACGTTAAACGCGTCTTTTTTGAACTTCGTGTTTCCGAGCACGGCCGTTTCCACGCCTTCCCAGAGCGCCCCACGCGGCTCTAAAGCCGTCTCTGAATGAGATAATAACGCGCATGTCATGTCATTGCCATCGGGCGACTACCGTTCTGTATCGACCGCGCGGCCACCACCAATCTCGGGCCATCTTGGCGAGAACACGGTGCCGACTTTCGGAGAAGAAAACGGAGATTTCTTGTCGACATCCGCGCCGGGTTCTGGCGTCCATGCGCGGCGTAAGACGCAATTAGAGATCTAAAGGCACTTCAACATCTCAAGGACCACGCTGTACACCATCTACCGTTGCGATAACTGGCGTTTCATACGAAAACGCCCCGCCCCCGCACTCACCGTGGACCACCTCCGCTTAACTCGGCTTTAACTCGATCAACTCCAAAATTATCGTCTTAACTCATCTTAACTAAAATTAAAATCTGCACACTTGATTGAAATCCAGAATATATATATGTTAATAAATAAAGTGATGATGAGGAAATAATGTTCAGAGGGGGTGGGTGCCAGGGGTTGTCGGTTAACAAGTTGAATGTGGAATGCGCAGGTAGAAGAAGTTGCGGTAGAACTATGCAAAATTTTCACCGACACATCTCTCGTCGATGAGGTTGCTTTCATCCCTTCGGCAAGTCCCGTTGATGTATTCGGCCGTGATGTGACAGATCATCCGCTACACATCGTGACGAGCAGCGTGGTTCCAAACGCCTTCATGCTCGCAGGCCATAAACTTGCCATTGCACGGAATTTTCATGCGCCATTATACGTCTATGCATCGGCTTCGTACATGTGCGCGTGTGCCCCGGTGTTAGGTTCAACAAATGCGAAATGTCGTGCTTGCTTTGAGACAGGCGTGGATGCTCTTGTTCTGCTTCCACTTCTGAACGGTGATCACAGCGCAGCATGGAATGGACGCAAGCGACGCATTAAGCAATGCCTTCCGAAACTTAAATACACAGAAATACGGCGGCTTCTTGAAGAAGAGCTTCAATTTTCAAAAACGGTGCTAAGCGGGTTTCCGAAATCCCAGGCAGTTTGGGCTCACCGTCGCTGGGTAATGAATTTCTTTCAAACGTCCCTTGCTAGAGTTGTCTGCCATAAACAACTGTCCGAGTTCTTTGTCGAAGAGGCGCTGGTTGTTGAGCGTGCAAATTCCGCCCGACGTCTCAATTATGCAGCCTGGCTGCATCGGCGATATTGCTCGCGTGCTTCTGACCTGCCGAAAGCAGGGCTTCTCTCTCGAGATCTGGCTGTTAAAGAAGTTTCTTGGGCTAAAGCTCGAGCTACGAAAAATGTATCTGACTACTGCGGGCTGCATTACATCCAGACTCTTATGCGAGGATTACCGGATCTAAATTTAGAGGCTGAAATGTCCTTTGTAGTAAACCTTATTGAGAAATTTCCAGGTTTTGAGGCTCTTTGGTTATATCGCCGTCAGCTTTTCGCTTCAGCACTTGATATGCAACAAAAGTTTTCTAGAGCGTCGACCTATGCTAACATTCAAGAGGTCGATCGATCCTTCAGCATACACAGTCAAACGGAGCTTGGAGACGACAAGTCATCAGTTGCGACTGGTATCACCCTACGAAGTGAGCTATCTTCCACCCTCTGTTGGCTGCACACAGGGACTCACGAGTGTTGCTCAGCAGAACGTCAACATTTAAAACAAGCGCAATTAGCAGCTGCATACAGATTGTGGATCATCAGTCTCGCAACCCGTTCACTCGATGCATCTGTAAAGATGTTTGTCCCCGGATTTGGCAATGTAACAAGGGCTACAATCGCAGATGCCATCGCTCACTCATTCAGCACTCCAGCTGGTTTGTTGGAAAATATTTCGGTAGATTTAAAAACTTCACAAATAAACATACAATAATATGATATAATATATAGTTACCTTCGAAGGTACCTTCGTACCTTATATATTATTACTTGCTTCGTAGAATATTATTATTACCTTCGCCGGAAATGAAGTTCCTATATTGTTCCTAAGCACTCAGGAGTATACGGTACTTCATCCCTCACACAGGGCAATTTAAGCACCCAAGATGGGCAAGTCTCTAGTCCTTTCATCTTTATCCGACACGTCAACGCCTGAAGAATCGAAGTCCGGCAGGTCGGCCCTGTGAAATTTCTAAATTCTCCCCCCGGAATTTTCTGAACCTTAAATTGTTTAGAGACCTGCCCTCTCACCCTGGCACGCGGATGCCAAGCGGATCTGAGCCCGAAGAAGTCGACGTCGCCATATTTTATGTACAAACTGGTGATTTACAAGCGTTATCAGCGCCCAAGGAAATTTCTTGTAGTCTCTGCGAGGCGCTCGACACGGTTCAATGGACTGAGGCATGTTCTGCTCTGCTAGATATACGACGCCTTGCACTCCATCACCCTGATGATCTGATCGAAGTTCTCGATTTAGTACTCCCGATGATTATCAAACACATGAACAGCCTTCGGAGCTCTCTGTGCAAAACTGCCTTGATATGTGTTGCAGACCTTTTCAAATATTGTGGTGACTTGATGGCTGTCAAGATTCAGGAAGGTGCGCTCATTGAGACCCTGTTATCAAAGGCGGCATTGGAGAAAAAATTTGTAATGGATGAGGCAAGGAGGACCCTGGATGCGATGATTCAGACGATTTCAACAGAGGACGCATTGCATGTCATGCTTTTCCATGTTCAAAGCACCAACTGTAAAGTGCGCGCTGTGGTTGCAGTGTGTGTCGCTGATATTGTTGACCGGGCCTTCGTCGAAAAGCAAGAAAGCGCTGAGGTGTCGTTTGCCTCTTTTCTAACATCAATTCGGGCAGTCTTATATACATTTTCTTCTTCAGCACTGTGCTGGTTTGTCGATGACCAAGCTGCTACAGACTGCAGCTCAGCTCGTAAGTCACACACAACCTTTGTGCCAGTTGCTCGACGAGGTTCACGTACCTTATTTCATATCAGGTCAATGACAAACATCCGAACGCGAGGGAGAGCGCCCGAAGGATCATGACACGCCTCAGAGGGTCATATGAAGATTGTGAGCACACAGAGAGCTGGTTGCAATTTGCAGAACACGTACTGGGCAAGTCAACAGTTGTTAAAATGACAAGATTCATGTAGGGCCCACTGTGTATGATATTACGATAAAGGCCCGTCTGGGTTTTCTCAAGTATTGGTTTCTAGTAAGACAAACACATTACAATAACCTTGACATCCACCAACAAACCAGCCCGCCACCAACAAATCTCATGGTTGCCAAGTCAACATTTTATATAGACAAACCCTACTTGCCCTCTGCCTCCTTGACCAATTTACAGTCAAGAGTACGAGGCTCAAAAATTGATCTAGCTAAACCTTTCTGGCTGTTACTCGTGTTAGAAGCTGTCAAGACATCAATAAGTCGGTGGTACATATCAGGTTGCGGGCTCAAATAATTGATAGCAGATTCAACACGCTTTGGATTCATCCTGTCCTCGATCAGATATTTTTTTTTAATCTGCCTACGGGTCCGCCCTGGGAACAAGCGTTGTATGAGCGAAAAATCTGTTCCAAATTGCTTCAGAGCGTCAAAAAAAAAGTCGGTGTCTTCATTTGTCCATTTCTCAGCTTGTGTATAGTTTGCATAGGTTGCAGAATTCAGCTTTGTCCCACTTTCCTCAACGTGTTTGAATTCATCGAGTGCCCCTGCTCGCTCAACTGCGGCACTCACAGTG
>JACLAB010014583.1_pt1 | contig 16235 bp, 8 predicted proteins | sample 8027921 | NCBI WGS metagenome assembly JACLAB01 (sample SAMN15725117, study PRJNA655200) | protist metagenome | isolation source: fluorescence activated cell sorting (FACS) single amplified genomes of... | place: USA: West Boothbay Harbor, Gulf of Maine | collected 2000-07-19 | reverse complement strand
TCCGGATCCGCCGCGGCGGTCGCCGGCGCGGTCCCGCGATGCGCAATGCGTCGGACCCGCGCCGATCGCTTCGGGGCCGGGCTCGGCACCTCCGCGCCCCGCGGGCTGGCGCTCCGCTCGCCCCGCGGCGCGCTCGTCGCCGCCTTCGCCAAGAAGGGCAAGAAGGCGGCGCCCGAACCGGTGTACGAGGACGACGAGGACGACGAGGATGACGAAGAGGTAGGGTACGATGACGATGACGAGGATGAGGAGGCTGAGATCGGAACCTCCGCGGCGGATGGCGAGGAGGAGGATGGCGAGGAGGAGGACGAGGAGACCGGCGACGCCTCGGAGCTCATGCCTCCCAAGTCCACCGGCGCGATCGCGTCTAAGAAATCGTCCAAGAAGAAAAACAAGGCAGCCGCGGTGGAGGAGGAGGAGGCTTCCGCGTTTGGCGCGGCGGTGGGCTACGCGCGAGACGCGGCGGCGAACCCGGCGGTTCGCAACCTGGGCATCCTGGGTTTTTCCGCGCTCGCCGGCTCCTTCGCGCTGAGCGCGTACAACGTGTACATGCGGTACAACAGCAACAAGTCCAAGCGCAAGCGCCAGGTGAACAAGAACGTGGTGGTGGTGGAGCGCCTGCGGGACTTCTTCCCCGAAAACCGGGACTCCCTGAACAAAGGCCACGTTCGCGGTTTGCAGGGGAAAACCGGGTTCAAGCCGGAGGAGATTTTCCGCAAGTACGCGCGGTACAAGCTCAACGAGGAGCCGTTCACGAACGATTTCGTGGCGGACGTCTTGGCGTTGAAACGGGCGTGCGACCTGGACGACGCGACGATGAAGCTCGTGTTGATCGAGACGGGCGAGCGGATCGTCAAGAAGTACGGCATCTTGATGCGCGACGTCTCCGAGATGGGCTCGAGCGGCGTGCAGCGGAAAATCGACGGGTGCTCGATGTTCGCCAAGGTGATGTACCTCGCCGACCTGGAGGAGTTCGTGACGCGCGAGCGGGGCGCGGAGGTGCAGCAGAAGCTCAAGGAGATCTTCGGTGCCACGGACGAGGACTACGAGAAGCTGCGGATCACCGCGCTCGGGTCGGGGGCGGACGACGTCTCCGTGCTCAACGCGATGATCACCGAGAAGGCGGGCGCGTCGGGCGAAGCCGACGAGAACAAGGAGGAGTGAGCCTCCTCCGCTTTCCGCGCGACGCGACGACGCGGACGCGATCGCGTTTTACTACAGTAATACTGTCCGTCACCCTTTCGCGTTCCTTTCATAACTCGCTCGAGTCGTACTCGCTCTCAAAACTCTAAAACCAGAAGTTGAGCGAGAAACTCGGCTCGAGCGCGCGCGCGTAGTGCCACCACCCGCGCGGAATGAACAGCGTCTCGCCCGGCCCGAGCACCACCTGAACGCCTCGTTTTTGCGCCTCCGCGAACGCCGGGAACGCGACGTCGTCGACGCGCTCGCAGTCCACCGGCGAGAACGCGTTGACCGAGCCGTTCCCGGCTTTTTTTTTTTCGGCGTACACCGTCGCGCCGCACGAAGGCGGGAAGAGTCGCACCAGCTTGTGCCCGGCGACTTGGCACAGCAGGTTCTCGGCGTCGTCCGTGTGCAGGTGCGTCGTGGTGTTCGCCGTGCCCAGCCACGCGTTCGCCGCGCGCAGGCGCCCGAGGCACAGGTCGGGCACCGCGAAGTGGTCCTGCAGCCCGGGGAGCTGGTGCAGCAGCGAGTGCTGCGACACGTACGCGACGCTTTCTTTCGCGTCGGTTTCCGCGGTTTCCGCGAAGTACGACTCGAGGAACCGACGGAGGGTGGCGTATCGAGGCTTCCGCGCTTCTTCGACCGATTCCGCGAACGCGTCACGTGACGCGTCTTCGTCGTCGTTCTCGTCGTTTCCGGCAGACACGTACCCGCGCCCGGGTGTGAACGACCCGACCTCCACGGGCACGGGCGTGTCCCCGTACGTCTCGCGGAGCCAGTGCAGATCCCGGAACGTCTCCGGCGCGCGCCACGCGTCTCGCGCGAGCACGCCGCGAAGCACCGCGGGGCGGTTTTCCCGAACGAACGCGTTGTAAAACGAAGCCGCCGTACGTACGGAGCTCGAGCGCACGTCCACGCGGTCGGCGTCGCCCCAGTGTGTCGTGCCCTTCGACTCCGCGGCGCGCCGCAGGTCCGAGACGACCGAACGCATGTGCTCGTCCATCGCGGAAGAGAGCGGTCGCAGACGAACGCGTTCGCTTTCGTTTTCGTTTTCGTTTTCGTTTTCGCGAGTACGAGAACCGGCGACGACGCGAAGATACGCGCGCTCGGCGCGCGCCGCCGCCGCGCTCGCCGCGGCGACCCGCGCGCCGATCCATCTTCGGCTCGACGATTCATCTCCCCCCTCCTTCGTGCCCTTTCGCGTTCGAAACGAATCGTCGCTCGGGTCGTCCACGAGCAGCGCGCACTCCGCGAGGAGCACGGCGGCTTCAGCGGCGGCCATGGCGAGCCGACGCGCGAGACTTGCGGCGGCGAAATCCAACTTCAATCGAATCGAACGTCCGTCGTCTCCGACATCGCTCGGCATCGCTTCGTTCGCGGCGTCCAGCGCCCTGTCCGCCTGGACAGCCCTGGCGAGCAGGATCGCGGCGTTCAGCCGCGACGCGTCGATGTCGTCCACGGAGCTGTCGGAAGCGAGCGCACGAACGGACGCGGCGACGACGTCGGACGCGCGCCGGGCGGACGGCGTCTCGAGCATGCCCGAGAGCGCGTCGGCGGGCTCGCGCATGTCGCGTCCGCGCAGACTCGCCGCGAGCGCCGGGACGCGCCCCTCGAGGTTCAGGCTGGCACGCGCGGCTTCCCTGGACATCGAAGGAGACCGCGCGTCGTCCATCGGCTCGGGGCACCAGCAATCTCTGGTGGCGACGAAGAACGGGTGCGCCGAAGCGCGAGGCGGCGGGGGCGCTTTTTCGTCGGATGCCGCGACGTCGTCGTCGTCGTCGTCCCCGAACAGAGCCCACGCCGCGTCCGCCATCTCGACGAACCGAGAACGACTCGATGAGGATGCGACCCGAAACGCGCGCCGAGATTCTCGCGACCCGGGGAAGCGCGCCGCGCCGCGCGCGTCGCCGCGCCCGCGAGTCTGCGTCAACCGTCGAGTCGTACGCCTGTTGACGAGCGATCGATCTTCTCGAGTTTCCGCCTCCTGCGCCATCGCGTCCAGCCGCGTCAAATCGAGCGTGTGTCTCTTATTCCCGAGCGCGCGGAGGGACCACGGCGTGGCGTTTCGGCGCGGCCGGCGCGTGTCTCGGTGGTAGCGGGTTTAGGGTGCCTGCCACCATGGCTGATGACGATCTCCCCATCGACGTGCACTACGACAAGCTCATCGACTGGCTGGTCGATCGGAAGAAGGTTGCGAAGGACTGGCGCAAGAAACTCGCTGGCGTGCACGCCAAGCTCTCCGAGCTCGCGCGCGAGCTTCCCGGCACGCTTACCCGCGCGCACGGCCTCGGCGTCCCCGACGCCAGCCTCGTGGAGTCGGGGACGGGCGACCCCCCCCGCTGGGACTACTTCCGGGCCGTGCTCGTGCGCGACCGGATCGTCGCCGGCGCGGATCTGAGGGTCTCAGACGCCGACGACGAGAAACCCGCGTCGGCGAATGACGCGAACGCGACGGGTACGGACGAACGCGACGCGAACGACGCGAAAGAAACAGAAACAGAAAAAGAAAAGAGCATACGCGGTCTGTTCGGGCGTCTGACCGGGAAGGCCAAGGCGTGGGACGACGTCGTTCGCGCCTACGAGAAGGACGCGCTTCATCTGCCGGAGTGCGGCGCGACGATGACGCGCGCGACGGATCACGAGACGCCGTTTCGGCGGCGGGAGAACGCGAAACTCGCCAAGCAGCTCGTCGATTCGGGGCGGCGCGAGACCGAGCTCAGACGAAGCGCGGTCGCGGCGAAGGAGAAGTTCGCGTCTCTCTGCGCGGACGTGTTCGGGGAGACGACCATCGACGAGACGCCGCGAGACGAGGTCGCGTTTCGAGGGCTACTCGACGGGCTCGTCGCGAGGCTGGATTCGGTCTTCGACGCCGCCGTCGCCGCGGCGAGGACCGACGCGGTGGGCGAAGCCGCCGAGCACTACGCGCGCTGGACCGAGTGGGCACACGGAAACCTGATCCATCCTGGCGGCGGAGGCGAGAAGAACGAAAACACGTTTTCGCCGAGTGTGGCGGTCGCGTCCCTGACGCCGCACTTGGCGCGGCTGCGGGCGATGTCGGCGGCGGAAGCGGAGGCGCTCGGGCGCGTTTCGCGAAACGCCTCCGCCGATCCGGACAAATCCGTACCCTCGTCTACGAACGACGACGCTTCACTTTCGCTCGACCCTTCCGCGGGAGGCATAGATTGGGACGTCGACGTCGCCCCGACGGAGGCGAGCGCGAAGGTTGAGCCCCCCGCGGGCGGCGTAGATTGGGACGTCGACGTCGCCGCGACGGAGGCGGCGTCGGCGGAGTCCAACGGCGGGGACGAACGCGCCGATCTCTCGACGCGTAAGGTCGAGATCGACTGGGACGTGGGCAACGTCGTCGATGTCAGCGACGCGGACCAGACATCTGGCACCGGGACGGAAGCGACTTCCGCGCCGATCGAGATTGACTGGGACGTGGGCGACGTCGTCGTCGTCGAGGACGCCGGCGCGGAACAAAAGCGTTTCGACCTCTCGACGCGTCGCGAAGACGCGGGCGAAGACGGAACGCAGTCTGCGAACGAAAACGAAAACGATGAACGCCTAAACGCCTCGCCCGACGACTCGGACTCGTGTCGACTCGGCCGCGCGCTCGCGGACCGCGAGTTCCGCGCGTGCGTCCTGGACGATCTGCTCGAGCTCCGCGCGTTCCTCTCTCAGCGCGCCGCGGACGCGTCGCGAGTCTCGGGCGAGTCCGCCGCGCTGCTGTCGTCGGCTCCCGCCGCGATTCGCGCGCGCTCCGACGTACACGAGCTGAGGCGTTTGGCGGCGGCGTGCGAGGCGCCCGTACTCGCGCTGGCCGAGGACGGCGCGCGGCGGCTCCTGCTGCTCAGCGCGAGCGAGCGGTTCCGCGCGCGGCTGGCGAGTGACCTGCTGGCCGCCAGCCGCCTGGAGGCGAAGCTGCTGGCGCACGCCGACGAGGCGCGCGAACGGCGGAGCGAGACGCGGCGGGCGCTGCGGCGCGAGGCGAGGCGCGCGGAGGCGGTGGCGAAGGCGCTCGGCGAGGTGAAGCTGTTCGCGGAGCGCACCATCTCCGCGATGTACAAGGGGAGGACCGTGCACATCATCGGGGAAATCAACAACGCGCTCGGAGTCATGTGAGCGCGTTCGTTCGCGTTGTCGCGTGATTGCGTGAGCGCAACGGTACGCGTAGAGTCTGAGAGTCACAGGTGATTTGATTTTTGATCTCAGTCACGAACAGTGTGCGCCTGCAGTTCGGCACCGTCCACGAGGAGGCGAGATGTCCGAGTCGGGTTCCGCTCTCCACTCCGACACGCGCGTGTCGGTTCGTTCGGGCGCACGCGACATCTCAGGGTGGCTCTCGGCGTCACAGAGCGACATGTCCGCCGCGTTTTCTTCGATGCGTCGCGCGGTGGCGCGCGTCGTCGGACTCTCGGCCCGTCGAGGGGCCACGTCCGCGTCTCGTCCCGAGATGTCCGGGACATCTCGGCTGCGCATCTCGGCGTCCTTCTCCTCCTCCGCGGGCGCGCGCGAGAGCTCCTCGAGCCCCGGGCTGTTCGAGTTCCGCGTGTGCTCCGTGAAGCCCGGCGCGATGGACGCGTACCTCGCCGCGTGCGCGGCGCACGCGGAGACGCGCGCCAGGCTCGAGCCCGGCTTTCTGGGCGCGTTCCGAACGAGCACCGGCGGCGAGCTGAACGAGATCACGCGCGTTACGCACTTTGCCGATTACGATGCGCGCGACGCGACTTCGGCGGCCAAGCGCGCGGACCCGGCGTGGCGCGCGTTTTGCCAGGACACGGAGAACATGCTCGAGAAACACACGAGCGAGATGTACCTCCCCGCGACGCCGTGCCTGGAGGCGATCGCGAAGTCTCCGTCCGACGCGAACGCTTTCTCGCGGTGGAGAGCCTTTTTTCACGAAAACGACAAAAAGCACGAACACGCGTTGGACGAAAAACCCGGCGTGTTCGAGCTCCGCGCGTACCAGCTCGAGCTGGGGTACAACCCGATTCCGAAACTCGTCGCGCACATGGCGGAGGGCTTGCCGAGTAAGCTCGCCAGCGACCCCGACGAAAACGGCGCGTTGGTGGGCATGTTCTACAGCGACGTCGGTCGCCTGAACCGCTTCGTGGAGGTATGGCGGTACGACTCGGCGCAGAAACACATCGCGGCGCGCGAAGCAGCGCGAGGCGCGCAGACGTGGCGCGCGTGCGTCGGGCACATCGCGCCCATGGTGCAGATGTTCGACACGAAACTCACGGAGCCCACGAGGTGCTCACCCACGCAGTAAACAAAACTCACTGTGATCGTATTCCTTTCGAACGTAGACTACTTTCAAAAGTAGCTAATTACTTGTAGTACTTGGCGTCTCTCTTGATGGCGGCGTCGATCTCGGCGTTGGTGATGGTCAACGCGGTGACGGACTCGACGCCCTTCTGCGCACCCTCGAAACCGCCACTGCGCCAGTCCTCGTCAACCTCCTCAAAGTCCACGATCGTCCTCCGCTTCACGACAAACTTGATCTGCGCGCCTAACGAATCGGGTTTACCGTCCCGGCTCTTGAAAAGCGCCCACGCGCAGAAGTACTCGTATTCACGCTCGCCGTCCCCGTGCGCCGCGCGCTTGATGCCGGCGCCCGCCACGCCGTCTGTTAAGATCGCGTGGCAACACTTGGCGCCCTTCGCCATCTCCGCCGCTTTCGCGCCGCAGATGCCCTGGTTCGCGAACCGCATCGCCATTCCAACGCACGACTCCACCTCGTCCGCGGGCCAGCGCTCGGAAAACGCCTGCGCTTTGCGCACGGGGCCCGCGCCCGAAGCCTGGTCGGCGCCGAGAGACATCGTCCACGTCGCGCGCATGCCCGGCGCGTCAGGGTCGCTGAGATGCTGGCCGATCAGGTTCTGCTTCACGAACGTCTCCAACGTCTCCGCGCCGCTGCCTCCGCCGCCGACGGCGTCGAACATCGTGTCGCCGTCGTCGTCCGTGAACACGACGCCTCGGGGGCGAATGGCGAGCGCGAACTCGTGCTCGCCCTCGCCGACGTCTTTGAGCAAAGCCGCCCACTTCGCCATCAGCGCGTGCGCGTACGTTAGGGTGTCGTCGCCCATCAGCGCGTCGTCGACGTCGTTCGCCATCAGTGGCAGGTACACGTACCCGTCGGACTCGCCCCAGCGGTCGGAACGCACGATCGTCGCCCAGGGCTTCGATCCGTCGCTCGGCCCGTCCGTCAAGAACCGATCCATCCACGATTCGCCGTAGAGCGTCTTTTTCGTAGCCGCGGCGATGGCGGCGTTTTTGCTTAAGGTCGCGTCGGCGCCGAAGCAGACGTGTCCGTCCGTGCGCGGCGCGCCGTCCACCTCGACGTAGACGTCAACGGCGTGCACGCGTGGCGCGACCAACTGGACGTTTCCGCCCCCCACGGCCACGCGAGCCACGGGCGCGGCGATCGGCGCGCCCTGGCAGTACCAGAGCTGCAACTCGCCCTTGCGTACGTCCACCTCGGCGCCGTGCAACGGTTTCGCGTCGCGCGACACCTCGCACTCCGCCTGGTCGACGTACTTGAACACGTTCTGGCCGGGAGCGAGTCCGAACTTCTCCGCGAGGGTGTGAGAGCCCCCGCGCAGCTGCACGAGCCGCGAATAAGGCTTGCTGCCGTTCGTGTCGAGCGCAGCCTTGCTAGACACCGCGGCCAACGAATCCGGCGAATTCATCGCGTAAGGGCCGGGGGCGGACGCGCTCGGGGCGCTCATGCACGGACCCATGTTGGACGTGCGGATGCAATCAGGTGTAAGGTCTTCGGGTGTGCTTCGGGGGAGGAGAAGGGATACGCTTCTCCGTGCGCGCGCGCGAGAATGATACGCGACGGATGCAGATCAGCGTGTAATTGCCACGTCAGGTGGCTTCTGGAAAGTAACATCTTCGCGTGACCAATTAAATAACTCGTCATTCCACGAGTTAATATGCAGTGTTATGATTTTTCACTGACAGGGGATTTTTCACTAAAAAAAACGCCACTCGATGCGTCGCGCCGCGCGCTCCCGCGGCGGGACGTTTCCCGAGAACGCCGCCCTCCTCGTACGGTACGTATTTTAGTGCGAGCGTTTCCGACTCGAAACCGGAAACTATCGTCTCCGAAACCCAACTCCCCACGAGTACATCGACACGCCTTCATCACAGCTCCTTTTCGTACTTCGCCTTCCTCACCTCGAAGCCCCCCGGCGGCGACTTCGCCGCGTTCGACTCCGCCGCCGCGCCGTCCCCCGCGACGACGTCGAGGCGCACGCCGCCGGTGAGCGTCAACGACGCCGCGCGTTGCAACGTGTTCAGCGCGTCAATTAAGAGCCGCTTCTCGCGGAGGCGACACCGAACAGCCTCCGCGACGTCGTCAGCCAAATTTTGGCCATCCTCCTCCTCGTCCTCCTCGTCCTTCTCGTCCTCCTCGCCCTCCTCGTTTTCAGTCTTTGAAAAAGCCTCCTCGCCGCGCGCGCGCGCCGCTCTCCTCAGCAGCGCCTCGTCGCGCGCGTCGCTGGTCGGGTACCCGTCCAGGATGGCCGCGGTCGTCTCCAGCAGCGCGGCCAGCGCGCGCGCCTCAGCGGCGTCGCTCACCGGAGCGTCCCGGAGCATCGCGGCGGCGGCTCGGGGCTCGTCGCCGCGCGTCGCGGCGTCCGCGGCGTCCTTTTCGGCGTCCTTCTCCTCCAGTCTCCGAAAAAGCGAAACCGCCTCGGAGTCGTCCGCGGTGGCCACGCGCACCGCGCACCACAGCTCGTCCGAGGGCCCGTCGCGCGTCAGAGCGCGCGCTTTCTCCGGGCCGCACCGCGCGAGGAGCGACGCGCGGGATGCGGCGGCGCGTTTTTGCGTTTCGCCACTCACGTCGCTTTCCGCGAAAGCGATGTCGTCCGCGGAAGGTTCCGCCAGCGTCAGCGCCACCGCGTCGCGCGCGTTGCGGCCGACGCCCACCCCCCCGAACCGGAACGCCGCCTCCGCGTCCGTTAAGGCGCCCGTCGCAGTGGCGGAGGCGAACCGAAAAAGCGCACCGTCGTCGTCCGATAGGTTCGTTCCAATAGACGCGTCGCTCCAGAACACAGACCTGTCTGCAGACCTGTCTTCGTGTGTCCCTGGAGAAGAACTGAGAAGAACTGCCGACGCCGCGCCGCGGTTACACCGGAGCTCTTCCCCCGGCGCGCCCGCCGCGACGCGCACGACGAGTTTTAAAGACGTTCTTGAAGCGTCCGAAGCGTCGCGCGATACTTCTTCGACGACGCCGACGCACGGCTCGGCGCCGCGCGGGTCGTGCGGCAAGGCGTGCGCGATCGGCACGAGCGCCGCGGCGGTCTCGAACGTTCGGGAATCGCGATACGCCACCGGGAACCGCGCGCCTTTTTCGCGAACCGTCGCCAACGCTTTGGCGACGCGCGAGAAATCGCCGAAGAGACGTTCGGGAAACGCCGCCGGGAACGTTCCCGTCGTCATCGCGCGGACACGCGAAAACGTCACTCGGTCCTTCCGTACCAACGCGTCGTGGTACGCCCCCGCGAACGTCCCGTTCAAAGCGGCCACCGCGTCGTTCGTGAGCGCCGTCGCGCGAACGTCATCCGTCGCGCCCTCCGGAGAAGTCGCGGCGTCGGATTCGACGCCCAGCGCCATCCGCAGGAACGGCGCGTAGGGACCGGACGGTCCCAGGTTCGATTCGCGGAGGAGCAGCATCGCCAGCGCCCACTCGGGGTCGACCTGCCTGGCGACCGCGTTGAGGATCGAGCCCGCGCGCTCGCTCGGGACGGTCAACGCCGCGTCCAGGCGCATCTCGACTAAAACGTCGCCGTTCTCCACCGGCGCGTCCTTCGCGAAAACGCCGCGGTTGCGTCCGGTGACGATCGACGGGTCCCCCGCGGTCGCGTGACCCGTCTCGACGTACGACCAGACGCCCGCGCCGGTGAACGCGCCGCCCTTCGACGCGAGCCACGCGGCGAACGCCGTGTCCGCCTCGGTCGGGAAGGGAGGCAGGGGCGCGTCCTGGTGCGGGCCCGGGGAGGGGGACGCGCGCGTCGCCTCGTCGGATCGGGACCCACCGGCGCCGACCTTGGAGGCAGAACGATCGCCTCGCGCGACACCGAGACTCGCCAGCGCGGACACCAGCGCGAGCGCGAGCGCCGCGCGCGAAACGCGGCGCGGCCGCATGATGCGCGGCGGCGCCGACTCGGGGGGTCGGTCTCGACTCGCGCGCGCGCGCGAGAGCGGCACGCGCCCGCGGTCGGATCTCGACGACGAGAAGAGACTTTCGGCATATCGATATGACTCATTCGCGATTCCGAGTTGTCAAACCACGACGGAGAAACTTTGCCGATTCACATTCTAAAAATGTTTTCTTCGAAGAAACGCGTCGTCGTCAGACGACCGCCCCGAACCCCGCCACGACCACCGCGATTGCCACGAGCGCGACGACGCACGCGATCGATCCCGCACACCGCAAACGCTTGTTCCTCTGTTTCTGGTACTCTCTGGCGCGTTTCAACATTTCCGCGCCGCGCGTCGCGGCGACGGCGGCGGTGGCGACGTGCGCCTCGACGGAGTCCACGCGTTCGCCTTGGCCGTCGGCGAGAGTCGCCATGTCGACGAACGCGGCGTGGAGCTGGTGCGCGCCCCGCTCGAGCTCGACCGCGAGTTCCAGTCTTTGTTTTTCCGCTTCCAAGGACTGACGTGACTGACGTCGTGTTTCGTCACGGAGCGTTCGTGGAGCAGCATTCGAGCCTTCGACGTCGTCCAACGCTAAAAAGCGTTGGGAGCGAACGTCTCCGCGATTCGGATCGAACGTCTCCGAAACCGAAAAAAGCAATCGCGAGGGTCCGGCGGTACCGGCGGTACGTCCCGAGTCCCGAGTCGACACGCGTGGTTCCTCACGCGACGCATCGCGAACGATGACATCGCGATCGTCGCAATCGCGATCGTCGAGAATGTCGTTCGCTTCCGCCTCCGCGGCGCGGCGCGCGGCGTCCAGATTCGGAACCGTCGCGTGTCGCGCAAAATGCCGCGTCGAGAGCGCCTCTTCGCGGCGGCGGCGCGCATCCGCCTTTACGTCGCCGAACGCGCGCGCGGCGGCGGCGAACTTCGCGCGCACGCCCGCGGCGACCGTGCGCACGAGTCGCTCGTGATGCGGCGTCGGATGATGTCGTGTCGGATCGGACACCTTTTTTCCCCGAAGGTCCGAAGGTGGTTCGGCCGACGCTTCTTCGGCGGCGTCCGACGGAGACGGAACGTTTTCACTAAAAAAAAACGAAAACGTCTCGCCTCCCCGCTCGAGCGCATCGACCGTGGACGCGAGACACGCGGCGGTCTCGCTCGCGGCTGTCGTTTTTTCCAGGAGCGCGCGCCTGGTTTCGGCCAGCGCGCGCGTGGACGCCGCGTCCGCAGCCGCCGCGTGCGCGCGCCTGAGGTCGGCGAGATCGCGCCGCCAGGCCTCGATCGCGGCGGTCACGGCGGACGCCTCGGCGAGGAAGCGCGCGGAGAGGCGGTCGTCGCGTGGCGCCTGTGTCTGCTCGCGGCCTCGTCTCGACCCGCTCTTCCCGAGGGACCAAGCCCGCGCGAGGAACCCGCGGGGGGCTTCGCCGGCGCCGCCGGCGGCCTCGGTCGCCCGCGCCGACGCGTCGTCGCGCGCGACGTCCTCGAGGAACTCGGGGAGCAGGTCGCGCATGCGTGCGGCGGACTGCGGAACGCTCGACGCTCGTGTAAGAAAGCGAGAGCGCGGCGTTTCTCGGGAATTCCCGGGAATCCATTTGACGTTAAGCTGTGACTAGCCGGGGGTTCGCGAACCGAGGAAAACGTCGAGTCGTCCCACGAAAAATGCATAACGTGACTCAGCAAAAGCATTTTGAAACGTGGCTTTCCACGCATTGACACCCGCGCAGCACCTCTCGAACACCTCAACACGAACGCTTCCCTCAACATGGTCCAGATCACCGCCCAAAAAGCCTGCGGCATCACGCAGGCTGTCAACATGCTGTTCGCCACCGGTACGTCCCCCGTCGGTCCGACCATTTCTTTCGCGCCGTTTATTTCTTTTTTCTTTTTTCGCGCCTTTTCTCACGTGACCCCTTCCCGCTGTCTTCGCAGGCATGTTATTCTTCCCCGAGAAGATGATGGAGGCCTACAAGGGTGCGCCGTTCACCGGTGACGGCAAGACGATGTTCCTGTACGTCTTTGGCATGATGGGCCTTCTCATGGCGCACGGCGCGATGATGAACGCCACCATGCGCCTCGATTCCGCCAACGCCACCGCGCGCGGCGCCACCTGCCTGGCCAACGCCATCGGCTGGGGCATTTTCCTCTGCATCGACACAGTCTTGGCCTTCGAGCTGCCCGTTCCCTTCTTCACCAACGTGATCCCCAACTCCATGCCCTCGGAAGGCTTGAAGGCCAACCTCGTCATCTTCGCCGCCATCGTCGGCATCAACGTGCTCGGCTGGAAAGACGCGGGCTCGCCCAAGCCCAACGTCGCGCTCCCCACCGGCGTGATGGCGCTTCCTCTGAAGATCCTGATCGCCGACGCGCTCTTCTGGGGCGGGGGCTGCGTCCTCGCGCCCACGAAGATGTTCGACATGTATCTGCCCGGCGTCATCGCCAAGTCCGGTGCCGCGCAGCCCATGATATGGATGATCATCGAGCGCGTCGGCTGGAGCGTCGTCACGGCGATCATCTCCACGACGCTCATCACCTCCGCCGTTCCGGGCGACGCCGACACCAACTACCGCATCGCGCGCTCGTTCGTGTACCGCAACTTCATGTTCCTCGGGTTCGTGAGCCGCGACAACGTCATCCGCGCCGCCACCGGCTGGACCATGCCCCTCGCGGTGCAGAGCTCCGTCCAGATGTTTGGCATCACGCTCTTCTGCGCCACGCAGCTGGGAGCGGTGAACATCACCGTGCGTAAGACGAAATCCGCCTAAAACGAGAGAGCGACGAGGCTTCGACCCTCGCGCGATGTACAGTCCACGGAAACGTTCCTGGTCGTCGCGAATATCACGCGTACGCGGCGGCGGAGACGCGCGCGCCCTGTTTTTTTATCAAGAATGTAAATATCTGAGCACCCTTCAGCTTCGCATAATAACGCTATACGTGATGTATTCGTGTTGATCATCGACGCGCTGCTCGAAAAGCGACGACGCGCCGGGGGCTTACGCCACTCCTTCGTCACGCGCGCGCGACGCACCACTCCCCTGAACCCGTTTACTTCCTATACGCGATGGCTTTCGCCGTGAAGACCGCCGTGCGCGTCAACCAGATGGTTTGCATGCTCTTCGCCATCGGTGCGTCTGTGTTCGATCGGTCATTCCCCCACTCGTTGTTAGTTCCTCTCGCGTTCGACGCTCGACCCGCACCGTGACCCTCGCGGCGCGGGGCGCGTCACGCCGTTCCGCGGCCCGTCACGAGCGCGCGCGAAATTCGCCGCGGCGTCACTCGGGATCGCCTCGTTCGATCCGCGCCCGCACCGGCGCACCGGCTGACCGACGCTCGTCCCTCCCGATGGCGCGTGCCTCGCGAACGTTTCCCGCCCGCGAACGGCGATCGATCAACTGTGTACCACCCTCGCGAAAAAACCAACCTTCATCTTCTCGTCACAAGGCTTCAACTTCTTCCCCTCGGCGATGATGGACGGGTACAAGGTGCTCAAGTTCTCCGGCGAGAGCGAGACGATGATGTTCTTCGCGATGGGCCTGTGCGGCGTGCAGGTGATGCAGTGGATGCTGATGTGCGCGACGATGCAAACGCCGGCGGCGTCCGACAAAGCCGCCGCCGCGTGCGCGCTGGCCAACGCCGCGTTCTGGCTCGTCATCGCCGGCGCAGACGGCTCGAGGGTGATCATGGACACGCTCCCCCCCAACTTCGACAAGGGTCCCATCGTCGCGAACTGCGTCATGTTTCTGCTCCTCGCGTCCATGAACGTCAACGCCTGGGTCGCCGCGGGCATGCCCGCGCCCCAGACGAAGAGCCTCGTCCCTAAAGGCCCCCTCGCGACTCCGCTGCTGGTGATGATGGCCAACCTCGCCGGTTTCGGCGTCGGATGCGCGTTCTTCACCGAGCCCTTCGTCGAGATGTTCGTGCCCGGATTGCTCGCGAAGTTTCCCGCCGGCCCTAAAGCTGCGATCCTGATGCTCATCACCAACGCGGGGCTGATGATGCTCATGAACATCTTCACCGCCTGCGTCGTCTCGTCCGCGGAGCCGGGCTCGGCGGACACAAACTACAGACTGCTCCGCGCCTGGGTGTACGGCATGTTCTTCTACATGGGCAAGTTCGCGGAAGAGGCCGTCACCGCCTCGTGCACGGGCTGGCCCGCGCCCGCGCGCCTGCCCAGCTTCGTGACGTGCTTCGCGTCGCTGTTCTTCGCCGCGACGAGCCTCGGCAACTACCCCGTCACCGTCGCGAAAAAACCCAAAACCGCGTGAGTCGCGCGCGAACGTCCCGCGTCGCGCGTCGTCTGTTCCCGTTCCGTCGCCGTTGTGAAATTGTGAAAGAAAGAAGCGTCTTTAAGAACCTCTCTTTAAGAACCTAAACCTCTCACTCGCACTTGATCGCCTTGTAGATGTGCATGACGAAGAGCTTGGACGCGCGGAACCCGACGTTCCCCAGCATCAGGAAGAAGCCGTAGCAGATGGTCCACATGTACCCGAAGAAAAAGGAGGTTTGCATGAACCCGCTCATGTCGCTCCGCGCGTAGTAGTAGTAGAAGCAGTACCCGTAGATGAAGACGCCCGTCGACCCGCCGCACAGCACCGCGCGCCACCACCACTCGTGGTCCTCCACGGCGAGCTGGAAGTACGTCAGCGCGATGGTGATGAACGCGGTGACGATGATCAAGATGATGAACACGATGAACAGGATGCTGTAGATGGTGTACACCTTGTGTCCCCAGACGCTGGCGAAGATGTAGTACAGCTCGATGTAGATGGCGGAGAAGGGCAGAAAGCCCGCCATGCACATCTGCGGCAACGCGCCGCGATACCACGGCGACGCCGGGATCTCGCGCGGATACTTGGTCGTGCGACACGGCGCGTTGAAGTCGCTCTTAGCGTTTTTCCCGGCGATGCCCCCCAGCACGGTGAGCGGCGCGGTGACCAACGCCCAGATGATAAAGATGACGCAGATGGTGCCGAAGGGAAGCGCGGCGGTACTTCTGTACGCGATGGCGACGGTGTTCAGGAACGAAAACACGATGAACATCGGGCCGCAGAACAAGAAACCGGTGAGCAACACGTTGCGCACCCAGTTCTCGCCCCCCATCTGCCGGTAGTGGTTCGCCGCGACGTACCCGGCGATGCCGCTCGTCAGCGCGTAAATCACGATGATCGCCGTGAGCAGCGCGCCGCGGTTGTAGGGGTAAAACGCGCCCACCAGCGCGAGCGCGAACACGCCCATGGTCATCGCGAACAGCTGCGTGCCGGTGCCTATCACCGCGCAGAACAGCGAAGTGTACCGAGGGAACCGAAACACGTCGCCGTGAATGTATTTCCACCCCGTCTCTTCCTGTTCCTCGAGTGTCTGCTCGTCGTCGCGCGAGTACTTGATGAAGTCGTTCTTCAGCACCCGCATCAGGATGGTCGCCAGGAACCCGGTGAGCAACAGCACGGTGACGCACGAGTTGATGATGGAGAACCAGTGGATCTCCAGATGTTGCGGCAGGAACGAGTACCGCGAGTACTTTTCCATGCGCCGCTCGAACGGTATGTGCGTCTCTTTCCACCGCACCGAGTACGAAAACTCCACGTCGGCGGCGTCGCCCTCGGTGATGTCCACCGTTCGCAGCGGATCGGTGGAGACGTTGATCTCCACCACTTTGTCCCCGTTGTACGCCACGTCGAAGTGCACGTGCGTGAACAAGTAGTATCGCATCTCGGGCGCGGCGGGTTTCAAGATTTTTTCGATCTTGCCCACGAAGCCCCAGATGGGGAGGTCGTCGTAGTACATCTGGAAGTAGTAATCCTCCTCCACGGCTTTGCGGAAGCGCTTCAGATCGCGCGCCGAGAGCGTCTTCACGCACAGGCTCTCGTTTTCCTTGTCCACGCGGAAAGGCACGTCGT